>ERZ1026776.64-NODE-64-length-77149-cov-16.389512_pt1 | contig 77149 bp, 70 predicted proteins | sample MGYA00380125_ERZ1026776 | MGnify/ENA primary metagenome ERZ1026776 (study PRJEB33269, sample SAMEA4719761) | human gut metagenome | biome: human-associated habitat; feature: organic feature; material: feces | place: Cameroon | collected 2013-10 ...
TAGCTTCCTTCATCTCTGTCTCAGTAGCTGCACCAACACGGATAACTGCTACACCACCTGCAAGCTTTGCAAGTCTTTCCTGAAGCTTCTCTTTATCAAATTCAGATGTTGTCTCCTCAAGCTGAGCCTTGATAACATTTACTCTGCCCTGAATATCTTCCTTTGTTCCGAAACCATCTACGATAACTGTATTCTCTTTTGTTACCTTTACACTCTTAGCACGACCAAGGTCATCTAATGTCGTATCCTTTAAATCATAACCGAGTTCTTCGGAAATAACCTTACCGTTTGTAAGGATAGCAATATCCTGTAACATTTCTTTTCTTCTGTCACCATAACCCGGAGCCTTAACAGCTACAACCTGGAATGTACCTCTTAACTTGTTTACGATCAATGTTGTAAGTGCTTCACCTTCTACATCTTCCGCAATGATCAAAAGCTTCTGACCACCCTGTACGATCTGCTCAAGTACCGGAAGGATATCCTGAATATTTGAGATCTTCTTATCTGTGATCAGAATGTATGGATTATCAAGTTCTGCAACCATCTTCTCCATATCAGTTGACATGTAAGCTGAAATATATCCTCTGTCGAACTGCATACCTTCTACGAGGTCAAGCTCTGTCTTCATGGACTTGGACTCTTCAATCGTGATAACACCATCGTTTGATACCTTTTCCATAGCATCTGCAACCATCTGTCCAACTTCATCATCACCGGCTGAAATAGATGCAACTCTTGCGATCTGCTCTTTGCCGTTGATTGTCTGGCTCATCTCTGAAATTGCTTCTACAGCCTTATCACAAGCCTTCTTCATACCCTTTCTGAGGATGATTGGATTAGCACCTGCTGCAAGGTTTTTCATACCTTCATTGATCATTGCCTGAGCAAGAACAGTAGCTGTTGTAGTACCATCACCTGCAACATCATTTGTCTTTGTTGCTACTTCTTTTACGATCTGAGCACCCATGTTTTCAAATGCATCTTCCAACTCTATATCCTTTGCAATTGTAACACCATCATTTGTGATAAGTGGTGAACCATATGACTTTGCAAGAACTACATTTCTTCCTTTTGGTCCAAGTGTTACTCTTACTGTATCTGCTAACTGATTTACGCCTGCTTCAAGAGCCTTTCTGGCTTCTGCTCCGTATTTAATTTCCTTTGCCATTTCTTTCTACCTCCAACTGTTTTTCTGCTATCTGATTATTCACTTACAACTGCAAGAATGTCACTCTGTTTTACGATGATATATTCATCATCACCGAGCTTAACTTCTGTTCCTGCGTATTTAGAATAAATAACTCTGTCTCCTGTCTTTACTTCCATAGGAACCTTAACGCCATCGACAACAGCTCCGGGACCAACTTCTACAACATCTGCATACTGTGGCTTCTCTTTTGCCTGTCCCGGTAATACAATACCTGATTTTGTTGTCTCTTCTGCTACGGACTGTTTTAATACAACTCTGTCTCCTAATGGTACTAATTTCATAATATATATTCCTCCTAACATATTAAATCCGTTCTTATCTGCCTTATGTACTCCGGCAGTTCCTAGCACTCATATCTCTCGAGTGCTAACACAATTATTATTGTATTCATTTTGTGGAAAAAATCAACCCCTAAAATGATAAAAAATATATTAAATGGACAAGGTCTCTTACATTATATGAAATATACCCTGAATTCAGAACGAAAACCGGCGATTTTGATTTGTAAATTCAGGTGTTGCATGATATGCTTCTAATACAGGAATCAAACCGATGATTTCTGACATGATACAGGATAACGCCTGTTCAAAGGCTGCTATCCAAATGATATATAGAAATGGAGAATACTATGGCTGAACAATTATACACAATACCTGTCAACGATGCCTTTCATGCAGACTGTGAATGTCCTCTCTGTCAGATGCAGAAAACGCTGGAGGAACATGCCATCGAATATACGATGGGACCAAGCTATATGGAAGACGATAATCGTGCTATGACAGATAAAATGGGCTTCTGCTCCCATCACATCGGCATGTTATATAAAGAAAAGAATCGTCTGGGACTTGCTCTGATGTTAAAAACACACACTGATAAAACGATCCGGGATCTGAAAGCTTTATCAGAAAAAGGAACTCCCGCAAAACCGGGACTTTTTTCCAAGCAGTCAAATTTTTCCGGTGTTGGTGCATATATCAAAGAACTGGAAAGCTCCTGCTTTATCTGTGACCGTATGAACCGTACCTTTGACCGCTATGTCGATACGATCTTTCATATGTGGAAAAAAGATCCTGAATTCAAGGATACCTTCAAGAGCAGCAAGGGCTTCTGTACTTACCACTACGGTATCCTCTACGATACCTCTGTCACAAAGCTGTCCAAAAACCAATGTGAAGAATTCATAGAAGCCTTGAATCACTTATATTTTGAAAACATGGAACGTGTCAACGGAGATATCGGATGGTTCATCGATAAATTCGACTATCGATTCAAGAATGAACCATGGAAGAACTCAAAGGATGCCCTGCCTCGCGGCATAATCAAGACTAATCATACATTTGTAGAATAAAAAGCGACAATATTACTGCCTGATAAACATAGGATACACACAAAAATACTGTGTACATTGCACTTCACATATTATTCCGCAAAACGCTTTCGCTCTACCCTCAACGCAGCAGTACTAAGTTCGCCGTATTATACGGCTCACTAAGGACTGGCGTTCGGGCAGGTTTGCTTCATAATAGTGAGTGTAATGTACACAGTATTTTTTATATAGTATAAAATTCACAGCAATATTGTCACCTTTTTACATTGCCTGTTTGGTTACATGACCGCCAAATGCCTGTGCCAGATCATGTGTCCACAGGTATTCACGATATCTTCTGAGCAGGCCTTTGTAGATCACCTTAACATTACTGCTCTTCCGAAAATCATCCGGTCTTACAAGCCCCGGTTGTTTATCGAGAATATGTATACCAGAACGTTCTAACACACTTGCCACGAACTGGGAACAGAAATAATTATATTTCCTCTCAATCGCCTTATTTCGTATAACACCATAAAGTCCCCAGAAATTATACCGATAGCGATCAGCATTTGCTTTAAATGCCGCAAGCTCCTGCAGTACATGTCTGTACTGCTTATCTGTCACGGTCAGTTCCAGAACAACACAGCTTGTTTCAACATCTCTGCCAAATATTCCGGTATCAATATCTTCTATAATGAATCCACAGTTGAACGGATTATAGATTCCCTTTCTGGCGAAGCTGTACATCTCCCGAAGCTCCAGATCCAATGCAATGGATGCATGTGCATATGGCTCTTTTGTCCAGAATTTGATGATTCTTGCAGGAACTGTGTGTGTCTTGGAGATCAGGATATATAATTTTCTGTTTTCTAATTCTGATATATCATTTTTCATACTTTTAATAGACTAAATACTATTTTCCCGGCTTATAGGAACTCTTTAATGAAACAATACGATTATATACAGGATGCTCCTTCGTAGAGTCTTTGGAATCTACACAGAAGAATCCATTACGAAGGAACTGGAATGCTTCACCGGGTTTTGCATCTTCAAATGCTTTCTCGAGCTTACATCCCTGTAATACGGTCAATGAATTCGGATTCAGGTTCAAAGTACCATCCTCATTCAGCTTACCTTTTTCTTCATCCACGATATTCTCATATAAACGAACCTCAGCATCAATTGCACTTTCTGCTGATACCCAGTGTATCGTTCCTTTTACCTTTCTTCCTTCGAATCCTGAACCACTCTTGGTCGCAGGATCATAAGTACAATGAACAACTGTTACATTTCCATCTTCATCCTTCTCATATCCTGTGCAGGTTACAAAATATGCATTTTTCAGACGTACCTCATTGCCAGGGAACAGGCGGAAATATTTCTTAGGCGGTTCTTCCATGAAATCATCTCTTTCAATATAGAGATATTTGCTGAATGCAACTTCTCGGGAGCCTGCTTCCTCATTTTCCTGATTATTCTCAACCGGCAGATATTCTACCTGATCCTCCGGATAATTATCGATCACCAGCTTGATCGGATTCAGGACTGCCATATAACGGTTTGCTGTAAGCTTCAGATCATCACGCAGACAATACTCAAGCATTGCATAATCAACAGAGCTCTGGCTCTTTGAGATACCAACCAATTCCATAAACTTCTTAATAGAAGAAGCAGTAAATCCTCGTCTTCTGAGTGCTGCGATCGATACAAGTCTCGGATCATCCCAGCCATCTACGATACCATCCTCTACCAGCTTCTTAATATATCTCTTACCTGTAACTACATTTGTCAGATATAACTTTGCAAATTCGATCTGCTTTGGTGGATTTTCATATTCCAGTTCCCGTACTACCCAGTCATATAGAGGTCTGTGATCCTCAAATTCCAGTGTACAGATAGAATGCGTTACACCTTCAATCGCATCCTCAATCGGATGAGCGAAATCATACATTGGATAAATACACCACTTATCCCCTGTATTATGATGTGTCATACGGGCAACACGATAGATAACAGGATCGCGCATATTAATATTCGGTGAAGCCATATCGATCTTTGCACGAAGCACCTTGCTTCCATCCGGGAACTCCCCGTTCTTCATTGCTTCAAATAATGCAAGATTTTCTTCAATACTTCTGTCTCTGTATGGGCTGTTTTTACCCGGCTCTGTCAGAGTTCCTCTGTATTCACGGATCTCATCTGCCGTCAGATCACATACAAATGCCTTGCCTTTCTTGATCAACTTGACTGCCGCTTCATACATCTGGTCAAAATAATTGGATGCAAAGAATACTCTGTCTCCGAAATCGGCACCCAGCCATCTTACATCATCTAATATGGATTCTACAAATTCCGTCTTTTCCTTTGTTGGATTCGTATCGTCAAATCTCAGATTAAACTGTCCGCCATATTCTTGTGCAAGACCATAGTTCAATAATATGGATTTGGCATGTCCTATATGCAAATATCCATTCGGTTCCGGAGGAAATCTTGTGACTACCTTCGTTACCTTGCCCTCCGCTATATCTTTATCAATAATCTGTTCAATAAAATTTTTCCCGATTGATTCTTCTGCCATCATTAATGCCTCCTTCATATAATTAGCATGACTTTTTTAAGTCTATCACATTTTACATAAAGCCTCAACTGCAAATTCTAAAACTCAGCAAAACTCAGTAATTTTCAATAACTTTCAGTAAATCTCTTATTGACAAATACATCATTTTACTATATATTAACTAATGTTGTTGCTACTATAGCTCAGGTGGTAGAGCGCCACATTGGTAATGTGGAGGTCACGGGTCCGACTCCCGTTAGTAGCTCTTTTTTAATGTCCGGATTTATTTATACAGTATTCACATCCAACGGACTGTCCGATACAGTTCTCACAATCATTCCAGTTCTGTATCAGTGGTTCTTCACTGATCAGATAAATTCCCGCAAGACTCATCATCGGCTCCATTCGTTCTTTATGCCAACTGATTCCAACCTGTTCCGTATCCATCAGACTACAAAGAATTCCCGCAGCTTCCAATGGCATTCCATAATAACCGGGGCCAAAAGAAGGACTGCAATAATGCACCGACTCTACACTGTGCTTTCGTTCCAGGTATTTTCTTATCCATTTTCTGACAATATCCATACATGCGATCTGAAAGGTTTCCAGATAATAAGTTCCAAGTAATGAATCCATCTCCTCAATCCGGATCTCCGGGGCATGAAATGCATACAGATATCCTTGTGTAATCTTTGACGGATCTATTCGTTCCAGTATCCGGCATGAAATATTCTTTTTGCCCAGCATAAATCCATCAGACTTAATACAGTCTCTGGAAAATGGCTGCAAAAGTACAGGTACCAGATACCGGTTTCGATTATTATATCTGGATAAAAAACGCATAACCGTTTTCTCAGCTTCATCCTTATGCTCTTTTCTGCTCTCCGGATCCATCTGTTCCCATGAAGCAATCTCTGCGATCCGCGCCATGATTTCATCCTTCAGATCCCAAATACTGACGAATACCACACAGTCCTGCTTTTGAAACTGTGCAATCACTGCATCATACATCTCCGGGCGATGTACGATCGTACAGTTACTGCAATCCCGGATTTTCTGTCCTTTCCCATTTAAGATATAATCAGGACTCCCAAGGCAGTTTTCCTTCAGATACAAGGGGCAATAACAGAACAGACAATTAAAGGAGTCTTCATTTTCTGTTTTATGACATGGGAAAAATTCACAATCCCGATTCTGAAAAAATCTGTAATTGTTTTTCATATCCGTTTATCCTCCCATTCTTAACATACCCTATGGATTACAGATCTTACATGGCTCATACCCCTGCGTGATCAGATCATCCCGGCTTCCGATATATTCTTTCTTATTGCTGTCATTCATGCGCTTTACTGAACGGCAGGACGGCTCATGGAACTTTCCTGTATTTGTATTAATAATATAAGTATGCTCTGCTGCCTTTTCTGATCCTGCTTCTATTTCCGTCTGAACTTTCTCTGTCGTACTCTCTCTTGTTACATTATCTGTTTTCGTTGTATCATCCGACAGATTCTGATTTTCTCCCGCCCCTGACAAATCTGCTTGCCGTTCCGGTATAAAAGTAATTGTTTTTCCATCACTGTACGCCTGAATCGTACCATTCAGATCCGTACGATACACCGTGCATCCTGCATTTGCCAGACGATCAAGCACTTCTTCGGTCGGATGTCCATATGAATTATCTGCCCCAACGCTGATTACCGCATAACTGGGCTTAACAGCCTCTAACATCTCTTTTGTTGTGGCATTTCTGCTGCCGTGATGACTGACCATCAGAACGTCACTGGAAAGCTCCTCTCCAGATGCGATCATTGCCTGCTCACCGGCTTCCTCTCCATCCCCATAGATCAGGAATGAAGTATCCCCGTATGTCATACGAATTCCGACAGAATTATCATTTTCATTATCATCACTATAAGTGATCGGTGCTACTATTGTAAATACCGCATCACCAAAGGTATAAGAATCCCCTGCCTTTGGGAATGTAACAGTCAGGTTCTGCGCCGCAAGCTTATCCATCAACGAATCATAGATCTTTGTATCTGCAACATAATCCGGGCCGATAAAAGTCTCTGTGTCAAATACATTCAACACACCCACCAGACCATTTATATGATCGGAATCATAATGGCTTGCGATCACGTAATCAAGTGACTCTATATTCTGTTTTTTCAGGTATGCCACGACAAATGAAGACGCTGACGACGGACCTCCATCCATCATCATGTAATGGTCATCACAGGAAAATAACACTGCATTCCCCTGACCGACATCTAAGAAAGTAACTGTAAGTCCGGCAAGATCGTCTGTTGTACCCCCGATATTCGCTTCCGAAGTTATCTGCTCATCTGACGTAGCTTCCGTACTGTCAATCGATTCCGTTATATTCTCTGTTGTATTCTCTGTTGTATTTCCTGTTGTATTTCCTGTCTGATTTTCGTTCGTTTCATCCGATAAATCCAGACATCCTGAAAAAAGCCCAAGGACAAAGCACATGCCGACAATGATCATTACTTTCCTCAGGCCATTCTTTTTATTTATAGAATTTATCATAAGCTGCTCCCCCAGAATTATATCTTTAATCCTGTTCTATATCCCGTAATTTCTTTCGTATTCTCTGGATCGCATTATCGATAGATTTATACGGCTTGCCAAATGCTTCTGCAAGTTCATCATAGCTTTTTCCGGCAAGATATCCCTCTAACACCTGTCTTTCAAATTTGCTGAGTTTCTTATCAATCGCTTCCGCAAGCTTCTGGGATTCCAACTGTCCAAGCATCTGATTCTCTGGTTCAAATGCCTGATCTGCCTGCAGCTCATCCACAAGCGCAACATCATCGTCATTTTCCGTATAAAATGATACATAATAATTAAGCGGAGAATGCTTCTTCCTGTTCGACAGCTTCACCGCAGTGATCAACTGTCGCTTGATACACAGATTTGCAAATGTAGAAAAAGATGCCCCTTTGCTTCCGTCAAAGCTTCGGATAGCTTTAATGAGCCCTATCATTCCTTCCTGAATGATGTCCTCATTTTCTGCACCGATAATATACAGGGCACGACTCTCTTTCTTTACAATCCCCATGTACTTTTTGATCAGATATTCAAAAGCGGCATTATCATTTTCTTCCCGGATCAACCGAATATTTTCTTCATCGGTATTTCTTTCATACACACACACGGCGTTTGTACTCCCCTATTTTACACCCATTCTCTGACGGACAACTTCATATCCCAATACTCCGGCCGCAACCGAAGCATTTAATGAATCGATATCACCACTCATCGGTATGGATACAACATAATCACATTTTTCTTTTACCAGACGGCTGACACCTGTACCCTCATTTCCGATCACAAGTCCCATCGGTCCGGTCAGATTGCAGCGGTACATCAGTTCTCCATCCATATCGGCACAGGCAAACCACATACCACGTTTTTTCAATTCATCAATCGTCTTCGCCAGATTTGTTACCTTAACCACCGGTGTATATGCGATTGCACCGGCAGAAGCCTTAACAACTGTTGCTGTGATTCCGACCGCTCTTCGTTTCGGAATAATAACGCCATGTGCACCGCACAGATTCGCTGTACGAACGATCGCGCCAAGATTATGCGGATCTTCAATCTCATCCAAAATAAAGATAAATGGCGGCTGTCCTTTTTCCTCAGCCTTTGCAAAGATCTCATCGATTGCTGAATATTCATAGGCTGCCACATGAGCGATCACACCCTGATGTTTTCCGGTCGAAGACATCTGGTTCAGCTTCTCTTTCGAAACATAATTAATAATCGTCTCCTGCTTCTTTGCTTCACGCACGATTGAATTGATACTGCCATCATGACAGCCATCCTGCAGATATAACTTGTCAACTGTTTTACCGGAACGAAATGCTTCCATAACTGCATTTCTACCCTCTATCTCAAATTTTTCATTTCTGTTTTCTTCCATGCTTATGCTCCATTTCTAATCCACATCATCAGATTGTAAATGCTCAATCAGTTGTTTTGATTCCAGGCAGTCTCTTGTCAACTTAAATAAACGGTCATATTCTTTATTCAGATAAAGATAGCCGATCAGCGCTTCAAAACCGGTAGCTTTCCTGTACTGTCCTACAGACGCATTCTTTGCCTTGGAATGTGTCTTTGTATTCCTTCCACGCTTATATATCGCCATTTCCTGCTCGGTCAGTTTCTCTTCCAACAGATCGATATAACCTGCCTGTGACTCTGCATTTACGATATGAATAGCTTCTTTATGATATTTGAATGCCTGCTTGTTATCCTTTGATACCAGAACGGTCTTTACTAAAAGGTCAAATACACTGTCCCCTATATAAGCAAGCGCCAGCCCGGAATATTCTGCCGGATTGGAATCTTCTACACCTAATATCGCAGTAAAATACTGATCTAAGCTCTTTTCCATTTTACTCCTTCTCTTGTATCCTCAAGAATAATGCCCTTATCACTGAGCATGTTACGGATCTCATCTGCTCTTGCAAAATTCTTTGCTTTTCTTGCTTCCTGACGTTCATTGATCAAAGCCTCGATATCAGAATCTAACAGTTCTTCTTCCCGCTCTGTAATGATACCAAGAATATCACACAGCTTCTCAATCGTCTGGATTGCCAGATCTACTGTTTTCTTTGGTGTATCATTTGAAATATTGATATTTGTATATTTAACTAATTCGAAGATAACGGAGATCGCATCTGCTGTATTCAGATCATCATCCATGGCTGCTTCAAATCGTTTTACATATCCGTCTAATTCTGCCTCGATCGCAGTATCGGAACCTACCACATCTGTCGGTGCAAGTGACTTTAACTTGTCAACAGCAGTCAGGATACGCTCCAGTCCATTCTTGGATGCCTCTACCAGATCAGCCGAGAAGTTCAATGGACTTCTGTAGTGAGCAGACAGCATAAAGAAACGGATAACCTGAAGTGGATATTTGTCTGCGATCTCTCTTACTGTAAAGAAGTTGCCAAGTGACTTGGACATCTTCTCATTGTTGATCTTTAAGAAACCGTTATGCATCCAGTATCTTGCAAATTCCTTATCATTTGCTGCTTCACTCTGTGCGATCTCATTTTCGTGGTGTGGGAAGATCAGATCCTCACCACCTGCATGGATATCAATGATATCACCAATATATTTCTTAGACATAACAGAACATTCCAGATGCCAGCCCGGTCTTCCTTCACCCCATGGTGACTCCCAGAACGGTTCTCCCTCTTTCTTTGGCTTCCAGAGAACGAAATCCAACGGATCTTCCTTCTCATCCTGACCGGAAACCTTAAGCTGATGATTCTCTGCTCTGTGTCCGGATTCCAGATCATCAATATTCTTATGAGATAATTTACCATAGTCTGCAAAGCTTCTGGTACGGAAATATACAGTGCCATTTACTTCATATGCATGTCCTTTTTCAATCAGTGTCTTGATCATCTCGATCATATCCGGGATCTCTTCGGTAGCCTTTGGATGTGTCGTAGCTTCCTGTACATTCATCGCTGCCATATCCTTCTTTGTCTCTGCAATGAAACGCTCAGAGATCACCTTGGAATCAACACCTTCTTCATTTGCACGTTTGATGATCTTATCATCAACATCTGTAAAATTGGATACATAATTTACATCGTATCCCTTATATGTGAGATACCGTCTCAATGTGTCAAATACGATCATTGGTCTTGCGTTTCCGATGTGGATATAATCATATACGGTAGGTCCGCAGACATAGATTCCTACTTTACCTTCATTGATCGGTACAAATTCTTCTTTTGTTCTTGTAAGAGTATTAAAAATCTTCATGGGAATCCTCCAATAAATATAGTTTTTATTTTCGCCTGTCTTTCATTCGAAGCAGTTTTATCATGCGCTATAGATTACGCATAAAAAAGAAAAAACCTGGAAAAAACTTCCAGGTTATCAAATAGCAGTTCATAGGGGAATCGAACCCCTGTTTTCGCCGTGAGAGGGCGACGTCTTAACCGCTTGACCAATGAACCATATATCTTAGCGACTTGTTTAATATACCAGAAGCTACGATAAAATGCAAGCTTTTTTTTCAGTAAATTTACATTTTTTTATACTGACCATATTTTAGCTTGTAATAAGGGCATTGTCAATCAAATACGCAAGTGTTTTGCGTAATGAAAGTGATACAGGGCTGCTACATAGATCTTCCTTATATCTAAATACACCTTAACATATTTTTGCATTAATTTTATCAACGACAGAAACAATACCTTTTATCTGTCAAGTCCTGATTCTGTATTCTTTCATGCAGCAAACCTTTTTTCACGTCGGTACTTGGCAAACTGCTGTAAGCAGTGAACTTAGTACCGCTACGTGAAAAACAGAACGCAAGTGTTTTGCGTAATGAAAGGGATACAGTGTCAGGGCTTGCAGAATAAAGGTATTGTTTCGTCCGTTTATACAAAATCAAAGGTAAGCTGGTTGGTATCCGGCATACCGTCTAAGATGCCAAGCTCTGACAGCTTGTCGATCGCACTCTTGCCAATCTTAGAATGAGCCTGCAGATCTTCCTTTGAGATAAACCTGCCTTTGCCGGCTGCATCCTTCAACTGCTTTGCAGCCTTCTCTCCCATTCCTTCAATGGAAGCCAGTGACGGCATGATCTTACCATCTATCACCTGAAAACGGATATCATCCGCCACATAGATATCGATCGGCATGAACTCAAAACCTCTCGCATACATCTCAAGAACCAGCTTCAGATCCTTTAACTTATCTTCATCCTTTGCAGTTCGTTTATTCTTATCAATGCTCTGTATCATATTGATGTGATACAGTACCTTTTCTTTTCCAAAGCACATCATTTCATAGCTGAAGGCTGATGCACGGATACTGAAAAACGCTGCATAATACTGAAGCGGATAGTTCACCTTAAAATATGCAATTCTCCACGCCATCATAACGTAAGCCGCCGCATGGGCTTTCGGGAACATGTACTTGATCTTCTGACACGACCAGATATACCAGTCCGGTACACCATGTGCCTTCATATCCTCTTTCCATTCTTCCCATTTTGCACATTTGCCTTTTGCTACGTTACCTTTTCGAACATTCTCCATGATCTGGAATGCTGTACCGGATTCCAGGCCCATATGGATCAGATATACCATGATATCATCTCGACAACAGATTGCGGTCGAGATCGTACACTGACCGGATTTGATCAGCTCCTGTGCATTTCCAAGCCATACATCTGTACCATGCGCCAGACCTGCGATTCGCACCAGATCCGAGAAGTTCTGTGGATTTGCATCAATTAACATCTGCATGGCGAAATCCGTACCGAACTCCGGCACACCCAGACTGCCAAGCGGAATGCCATTGATATCCTCCGGTGTAATATGAAGACTTTCTGTTCCATGGAACAACGCCATAACATCAGGATCATCTAACCGGATCGTGGTTGCATCAAGACCGGTCAGATCCTCCAGTCTTCGGATCATCGTAGGATCATCATGACCGAGAATATCAAGCTTCAACAGGTTATGATCGATCGAATGGTACTCGAAATGAGATGTTACGACATCCGTCGTCATATCATTTGCCGGCTTCTGGATCGGTGTGAAGGAATAGATCTCCTCATGCCTTGGAAGAACGATCATACCACCCGGATGCTGTCCGGTCGAACGCTTAACGCCGGTACATCCGATTGCCAGACGTTCCATCTCACAGCTTCGTTTCGTGACGATAGCTTTTTCATCAACATATTTCTCTATTTCCTTCTGGGTCAGATCGCCCATTGCCGTAGCTTCTGCTCTCGCTTCATCCTTTGCAAGATCTTTGAAGTAATTATATACATAACCATACGCTGTCTTATCTGCTACCGTTGTTACAGTTCCTGCACGGAATGCCTTACCCTTACCGAATAATACTTCTGTGTAAGCATGTGCACAGGACTGATATTCACCGGAGAAGTTCAGATCGATATCCGGCTCCTTATCTCCTTTGAATCCAAGGAAGGTTTCAAATGGAATATCGTGTCCCTCTTTGATCAGTGGATGACCGCATCGAGGGCAGTCACGATCCGGCATATCACATCCCGACATACCGGAATATGATTTTACAAGCTCGGAATCAAAATCAACAAAATGACACTCCGGACAAATATAATGTGCCGACAACGGATTTACCTCTGTGATACCTGCCATCGTTGCTACGAAGGAAGAACCTACAGATCCTCTGGAACCAACCAGGTAGCCATGATCGTTGGAATCCCACACAAGCTTCTGTGCAATAATATACATAACGGCAAATCCATTCGATATAATGGAATGTAACTCACGTTCCAGTCGTTCTACAACGACCTCCGGCAGATCCGGTCCATAGATCTTATGAGCCTTTTCATAACAGATATTCGTAAGTGTCTCATCTGAATTCTCGATGATAGGCGGTGCTTTATCCGGTCGAACCGGGTCCATATATTCCACCATATCCGCGATCAGATTTGTATTCGTGATAACAACCTCTCTGGCTTTCTCACTTCCCAGATATTCAAATTCCGCCAACATTTCTTCCGTCGTTCTGAAATAAAGCGGAGGCTGATTAACTGCATCCTCAAAGCCCTTGCTTTTCATGATGATCGCACGATAGATACTGTCTTCCGGATCAAGGAAATGGACATCACAGGTTGCAACGACCGGTTTATTAAACAGTCGTCCAAGCTCCACGATACGCTTATTATAATTCTGAAGATCCTCGATCGTACAAGGATTCTCCTTCTTTCTGGTCATAAACTCGTTATTTCCAATCGGCTGTATCTCCAGATAATCAAAGAAATTAACAAGTCTTGCAATTTCTTCATCCGGTGCATCATCTACGACCGCACGGAACAGCTCACCTGCTTCACAGGCAGAACCTAAGATCAGGCCTTCTCTGTATTTATTGATCATGCTCATAGGCATACGCGGTCTGCGGTTGAAATATCTGACATGCGCTTCAGAGATCAGACGATACAGATTCACACGGCCGATCTCATTCTTGGCCAGAATGATGCCATGATATGTTCTGCCTTTTTTGATCGTATCATCCGATGCAGAACCTAATTCATTTACATCCTCTACCGTCTTTACGCCACGTTCCACTAACATCTCATATAATTTCACGAAAATTTTTGCGGTTGCATTTGCATCATCAACAGCACGGTGATGATGTTCATTTTTTACATTCAACGCCTTACAGACACGATCCAGTGTAAACTTACCAAGCTCCGGCAATAACATATGGCTGAGTGTCATGGTATCCATGATCGTATTATCGAATTTCATTCCAAGATCTCTGGCATTTTTCTTGATGAATCCGGTATCAAATGCCGCATTATGTGCAACGACGATATCATCACCACAGAATTCCAAAAACTTCGGCAGGATCACGTCGACGGTCGGTGCATGCATAACCATCTCATCTGTAATGGAAGTCAACTGTTCTATACTATAAGGGATCGGTTCTTCCGGATTGATAAATTCCGAGAAACGATCGATCTCCTCTCCATCTTTTACCTTTACAGCTCCGATCTCTATGATCTTATTCTTCTTCTGACTAAGACCGGTCGTCTCGATATCGAATACGATATATTCTGTATTCAGATCCTGTCCTTTGGGATTGATAACCAAATTCTTCAGGTCATCGACAAAATATCCCTCACAGCCAAAGATCAACTTAAAGCCATCCTTCATCCCCTTTGCATGTGCTGCGATCGGGAATGCCTGTGCAACGCCGTGATCCGTGATCGCGATTGCCGGGTGACCCCAGTCATTTGCACGTTTCACGATCTTCTCGATATCAACAACACTATCCATCTCGCTCATAACCGTATGCATATGTAATTCCACACGTTTTTCAAGCGATGTGTCAACTCTTGGCACGCGAAAATCCGGTATATGCTTGATACCACGCACAGATGCAATATTTAACTCCTTGGAAAAAGTATCGTATAACGGCACACCCTTTAACCGATAGAAGCTTCCTTCTTTTAACTCATCCTTATAAACCGGCGCATCATCCTCTGATGCAAATATCTTAAATGCGATCGTATCTTCAAAATCCGTAATATTGCAGATGAATAAAGTCTTACCGTTTCGGAGAACCTTTTCTTCCATCTTGATCAACTGGCCATGAATACAGACTTCGCCGATACCATCTACTAATGTAGAAATCTTTACCAGTTCCCCTTCGCAGTCTCTGCCATAGAATACATCCGGATCATTCGAGGTATATTTCTTCCTTCTGGCGGCAAACGTCTCCTTCGGCTTTTCGTCCTGTGCAGGTGCTTTCTTTTCAGCCGGAACATCCTTCTTGCCTTCTCCGACCAGCTTCTTTTTATCTACTGATTTACCATCCAAGGTCAGATCCGCATCCTCATGTACATTACTTAAGATTGCCTCAATCTCAAGCTTCATCTTCTGTTCATTTGCACGGCGGAGCATCTCTTTATCAGATTCCGTATAATCAAAACCGACCTTGATATCCATACCGAACCGTTTCTTATAGGTCTCCTCCAGATATTTTTTGATCCCGATCGAATGGCTCTTTGAAAGCTTACTGTCTTCCATCGCAAGCGTGATAATATCATCTGCATAATACCATTCTGCCCGCTTTAATAAACGATATCCAACATGACTGATCTTCTCGACATCATACAAGATACTGTCCTTATATACCTCTGTTAAGGTTCTGGTATTGTACTGGGAAGACAGCTCATAACGGTCATCAATGATGACCTTATAACCACGTCCACGAAATAAATGTCCGCAAATGATATCTTCCACCTGTACAATCTTCGGACGGCTGATCAGGTGCTTCGACAGCAGGCTGATAATAAGCTGGCGTTCTGCCTGCTTCATTACCACCTTTTCGATCATCGTATCCTCAAACAGGGAAGACAGCTCTTTATCCATATTCAGTTCAGGAAATACTTCAAAAAATAATTTTGCTTCTACCGGCACGTTCTATTCACTCCAGTTATCTAACTCGTACTTTAATGTTGATAATATATCTTTCTCGTCGATCTTCTTTATGATCTGGCCTTTTTTGATCAGGATACCGCAGCCTTTTCCGCCCGCAATTCCAAGATCTGCTTCCTTGGCTTCGCCCGGTCCGTTTACAACACAGCCCATAACAGCAACCTTGATATTCAGATGATCATAATCGGCAACCAGTTTTTCTACCTGTTCTGCCAGTCCGATCAGATCAATCTCCGTTCTTCCACATGTTGGACAGGACACAAGTTCAATTCCTCCTGTACGGAGTCCAAGCGTCTTTAAGATCATCTTTGCTGTCATGATCTCATTGACCGGATCCCCTGTTAAAGATACACGGATCGTATCTCCGATTCCCTCATGCAGGATAATACCAAGTCCTACAGAGGATTTGATATTACCGCTCATAACCGTACCGGATTCCGTGATACCCACATGCAGCGGATAATTCGTCTGATCTGCAATCAGCTCATGTGCTTTTACACACATCATAACATCGGAAGATTTAATACTAATGACCATATTGTCATATCCGCAGTCTTCGATCATATGAACCTTATCCAACGCACTCTCAACGATTCCTTCTGCTGTCACGCCATGGTATTTTTCAACTAATTCTTTTTCAAGGGAACCGCTGTTTACACCAACACGGATCGGTATATTCCGTTCCTTACATACCGCTACTACCTGTGCCAGCTTATCCTTACCACCGATATTACCCGGATTGATACGGATCTTATCTGCTCCCGCCTCAGCCGCTGCGATCGCCAGACGGTAATCAAAATGAATGTCTGCAACCAGCGGAATATGGATCTGTTTCTTGATCGCAGGGATTGCCGCCGCTGCCGCATCATCATTTACGGTGCTTCTGATGATGTCACAGCCTGCCTTTTCAAGTTTTAAGATCTGTGCAACTGTAGCATCTATATCACTGGTTTTTGTATTTGTCATCGACTGGATCAGGATCGGATTTCCACCACCGATCACCCGGTCTCCTATCTTTATAACTTTTGTATGATCTCTGTACATATTAACTCCTGTTCATCTAATGAAAGAATACATTCTTGATATCGTTAAATAATATCACAACCATCAACAGCATAACCAGAACAAATCCGATCAGCGTCACGATATTCTCCTTATCCTTCGGAACCTTCTTTCTCGTTACTGCTTCAATTAACAGGAAGATAAATCGTCCTCCATCCAAGCCCGGTATCGGCAGCAGGTTCATAACGCCAAGGTTTGCCGACAGCAGTACGATATAATTCATCCAGTTTAAGAACAGATCAAGCACACTGCTCTTTGCTGCCTCATTGAAGGTATCGTTCATGTTCTTCGCTACTCCGACCGGACCGGATACTTCATCCGAACTTACCTGACGGGTAACGATCAGCTTCAGGCTTAAGAAGGTTGCTTTTACCCAGTATCTAGTCTCATAGGCAGAATATTTACAAAGCTCTCCGAAGTTCTTCGGGAGCTGATAACCGACACTCATTATTCCGATCTTATAGCCATCCGGTGTCTTTGCCGGATGTACCGTCGTATCATAGACCGTTCCGTCTTCTTTCTCAAGTGTCAGATCGATCGGTGAACCATCTCCATAGATCTGAAGATAGATCTGTAACTCACGGAAATTTTTAACTGTACTTCCCTCAATCTTTAATACCCGATCGCCATCTGATATCCCGGCTTCTTCCGCCGGATATACACCATTAAAATATTCCTCGGCATTTTCGATCTGGTATTTTTCAATATTATCTTTATTGTATACTGCTCCTATGATCGCAGGATCACTTCCACAGAAATGAATGATCACCATGGAAAATAAAAATGCGATCACGAAGTTCATGGCAGGTCCTGCAAGTACAACCGCCATTCTCGCCCAGATGGATTTCTTCTCAAAGGAATTCTCATCATTTTCGTTTTCTTCATCATCTTCGCTGAGCATCATACAATAGCCACCAAGCGGAATCAGCCGCAGCGTATACTGTGTTTCTTTCTTATGAAACTGAAACAGCTTCGGTCCGAATCCCATCGAAAACTCTTTTACTGTGATATGATTGATCTTTGCTACGATAAAATGTCCCAGCTCATGAAAGAAAATGATGACACCAAAAACAAGTATGATCAATATGATATTCAAAAACTAACACCCACTTTCAATAAATTCATATACTTCCTGCTCGGTTGCAAGAATCTCATCTATATCAGGATTTTCAATCAATTTATGATGATCCATGGATGCACGGATGATACCATAGATATCAAGAAAATCGATTTTTCTGTCTAAGAACTGCTTTACTGCATATTCATTTGCCGCATTGAATACTGTAGGCATCGAACCACCGATCCCGATTGCCTCATATGCATATCGTAACCCAAGAAAGGTATCCATATCCGGTGTCTCGATCACAATCGATGAAAGCTTCGTAAAGTCAAGACGATCTCCCGGCATGTATCTTCGTTCCGGATAGAACAGCGCATACTGGATCGGCAGCTTCATATCCGGCGTACCGAGCTGTGCGATCACTGCTCCATCTTTATATTCTACCATAGAATGAATGATACTCTGCGGCTGGATCACAACCTGAATATTTTCCGGTGCTACATCAAATAACCATTTTGCTTCAATAACTTCCAGACCTTTATTTACCATCGTTGCTGAATCAATGGTGATCTTTCTTCCCATGCTCCAGTTTGGATGCTTTAATGCGTCCTCTAATTTCACATGCTTTAAAAACTCTCTGTTCTTGCCACGAAATGGTCCACCGGATGCTGTCAACAGAATTTTTTCAATGGAATCATGTGTATTTCCCTGCAATGACTGGAAGATTGCCGAATGTTCACTGTCAACCGGAAGGATCGATACTCCTTTTTCCTTTGCAAGCGGCATAATGATATGTCCCGCTGTAACCAGAGTTTCTTTATTTGCAAGAGCAATGTCTTTTCCCGCTTTAATCGCTGCCACAGTCGGGCGGATACCAATCATTCCTACAATAGCGGTAACTAATACATCCGATGTCTTGTATTCTGCAATCTCGATCAGCCCATCCATGCCTGATACGACACGGATATCCATATCCTTCAGACGGTCTTTTAATTCATCTGCCAGCTTCTCATCCCACAGACCAACGATCTCCGGTCGGAACTCTCTCGCCTGCTTCTCTAATAAGTCTATGTTTCTTCCTGCTGATAAAGCACAGATTTTTATATCCTGATTCCATCTTGCAATTTCAAGTGTCTGTGTTCCTATAGATCCTGTAGATCCAATGATAGCTACATGTTTCATATTTGTTCTCCTTTACCCATTTCAAACATCTGTATCTAACATTTTTTATCTGTCTGCACTATTTCCAATGCGACATAAAGGAAAAGCAGCGTAATTATGAGCACAGTTCATCTGTACGCTCTCCCACACTGCTTTTTCTGATTACAACAAATATAATATAAGATAATACATAATTGGTGCTGTAAATATAATGCTGTCAAACCGGTCAAGGATTCCGCCATGCCCCGGTATCAGCTTGCCATAATCTTTGATATCATTATTTCTCTTGATTGCAGAAGCCGCCAGATCCCCGATAACTGCAGGCAGCGCACATACAGCTCCGATCAATGCAAATATCCATACAGAATGTGCAACCTGCATGAAATGATTATAAATCAAACCAAATACAACACCTAATATTCCTGCTCCAACAATTCCGCCGATCAGACCCTCGATACTCTTCTTCGGACTTAAAATCGGTGACATCTTGTGCTTACCGATCGCGCGTCCGACCAGATAGGCACAGGTATCATTACCCCATGAGCTGACAAAGATCAGCAGAACAAGAATCAGTCCATGTTGCATATCTCGTATGAGATACACATACGACAACATTACACCTACATATACAAATGCAAAAAATGCCGCCATGATCTCTTTATCTTTGTAATTCGGATATGTGAGCACATAGATTGCAAGGATGACCAGCATATAGACCGCGATCAACGGTAATATAAACTGATGCAGGTCAAAATACAACAATGCATAATAAAAAACCGTTGCACCGTAAGCTGCATATCCAAGCCCCTTCTTATTCAGCCCATATATACGAAGTAACTCCATCACACCGATCAGCGAAACCGCACACATTACCAGACATGTAAGTGCTCCGCCAAAATAAAGTGTGATTGCTGCAATGATCACCAGGATCACTGCACTGATTGCCCGTTGTTTAAACATATTATTTCCTCTTTATTTTACCCCGCCATACCGACGGTCTCTATGACTGTAATACCGACATGCATTAACCAGCTCGTCCATATCAAAGTCCGGCCATAACACATCCGTAAAATAAAATTCTGAATATGCGATCTGCCATGGAAGAAAATTCGATGTCCGAAGCTCTCCGCTGGTACGAATCAACAGATCCGGATCCGTCAGTTCCTTTGTATCAAGGTAGGCACTGACTGTATCCTCTGTAACCGCATCCGGTGATAACTTTCCAGCCATACAGTCGGATGCAATCTGTCTGACCGCTCTTGTGATCTCATCCCGTCCGCCATAGTTAATCGCTACAGAAAACTGAAGTCCTGTATTATTTGCTGTAGCTTCCTCCAGATTATCCATCTTCTCTACGATATCCTTCGGAAGGTCCTCACGCTTACCAATGATCCTTACGCGCATGTTATTCCGGTTGGATCGCTCGATGCTGTCAACCAGATACTTACGGAAAATATTCATGATCGTAGATACTTCCTCTACTGAACGTTTCCAGTTCTCGGTAGAAAATGCGTATACAGTCAGGTATTTAATACCAAGTTCATCTGCATTCTCGCATGTTCGCTCGATTGCCTTTGCGCCCTCTGAATGTCCATAGGTTCTTGGCATCAGTCGTTTCTTCGCCCATCTTCCGTTTCCATCCATGATGATCGCAACATGCTCCGGAATATTGATCATTTCTCCATTTATTTCTTTATTCATACTTACTCCAAATTAAACAGTTAAGATCTCTGTTGATTTCTTCTCAATAGCCTTATCGATCAGACCAACATATTTGTCTGTCATCTTCTGGATCTTATCCTCGTTTGTCTTTAATTCATCCTCTGATATATCTCCGGCTTTCTCCATCTTCTTGATTGCGTCATTTGCATCTCTTCTGATATTACGGATAGCAACTTTTGCATTCTCACCTTTTTTCTTAATATCCTTAACGATTTCTTTTCTTCTTTCCTCTGTCAGTTCAGGGAAATTCAGGATGATATTCTTACCGTCATTGTTTGGTGTCAGGCCCAGATCTGAATTCAGGATTGCCTTCTCGATCGCCTTTACCAGTGATGGCTCCCATGGTGCGATCATCAGCGTTCTTGCTTCCGGTACGGTGATATTTGCAAGCTGCTGCATCGGTGTTGGCACGCCATAATATTCCACCTTGATCTTATTTAAAATGTTAGGGTTGGCACGTCCTGCACGGATCGTAGCATATTCCCCTTCCAGGTTTTCAACTGTCTTCGTCATTTTCTCTTCGTACTGTGTCAACATATCTTTGTTCCTCCTGTTTATTTATACGTTCACATATGTTCCTGTAAAGCCACCGGTAACGGCCTTTACAATACTGTCTTCACCATTTAAGCCGAATAACATCATCGGCATTTTGTTTTCCATAGCAAGAACTGCAGATGCAAGATCGATAACTCCAAGCTTATTATCAACAATATCTTTCATCTGCATGCTGTCATATTTCTTTGCATTTGGATTTGTCTTAGGATCACTGTCATATACGCCGTCAATTGCTTTTGCAGATAAGACTACATCTGCCTTTACTTCAACCGCCATAAGAACAGTTGCCATATCTGTTGAGAAATACGGATGTCCGATTCCTCCGGCAAAGAAAACAACTTCTCCCTGCTCCATATATTCTACAGCTTTATCACGGTTGAACAGCTCTGTCATTGTTCCGCATGCAAATGGTGTCATGATATGTGATTTGATTCCAAATACACGAAAAGCATCTGCGGTATAGATACAGTTCATAACAGTTGCAAGCATGCCGATCGAATCTGCTTTTACACGATCCATATTTTCTGAGGTTCTGCCACGCCAGAAATTACCACCACCGATTACTACACAAAGCTGGATTCCTTTATCCAGGATCTTCTTTACCTGTCCGGCAACATCATATACAGTCTTTTCATCAAAGCCCTGCTTTTTTTCTCCGGCAAGTGCTTCTCCACTAAGTTTCAATAACACTCTGTTCATTTCCATAATTGTAACCTCTTATGTTTTCTCAAAATTTTTCTATCCTAGTATAGCACAATATAACTATATTTCAAACAGGAAGTTGGAAAGATTTTATTCAAATTATCGAAGCTCCGGATCTGTTCTCCATAACAAAAAGAACACCACAAAATCTGACTGGTTTCATGATGTTCTTTCGTTTCTGGTATGTTTCTATATACTATTTATTAACGATTGAATCCGGATCATCATCTACTGTAAACGTATCCAGATCGATCTGGTTATAATATCCTGTATCGTTGATAATATTTGCACTGATATTTTTAACTGTCTGGGATGGAACATAATCATAATCGTTAAACAGATATCTGTGAAGAACGACTACATTGTTCTCCAGATCTCCTGCTACAACCAGACTTCCCTTACTTCCAAGTGTTGGTGTTGACCATGTAAATGGGAAACCGGTTGAGGATTCCAGTTTGTAATTGAAGCAGTTCGTTGCAAGATCCATAATCTCTTTCTTTGTAAGGCTGGAGCTGATATCATCTACAACTGCATTCAGGCAGTCATTTAACTTGGAGATTCCGGCACTCTTTGCCTTTTCGATCATAAGGCTGATAACCTTTCTCTGTCTCCATGCTCTGGTGATATCACCCTGGTCTGTACTTCGGATTCTTGCATATGCGGTAGCCTGAACACCATCAAGATGTACAACACCTGTATCATATACATACGTAGACTGGATGCCATTGACTCTCTGCTGTTCATCGATACACTGATTCAGCTTGTCAAGCTCGCTGGACTTCAATTCGATATCAAGACCGCCAAGTGCATCGATTGCTTCTGTCAATGCCTTGAAGTTTACAGTTACATAAGCTGTAATATTCAGGTCAAGGTTCTTGTTCAATGTATTGATCGCCTCTGAAGCTCCGCCATAAGCATAAGCATGTGTGGCCTTCTCATAGCTCTTGGAATCATTTGCAAGCTCCAGATATGTGTCACGATATACGGAAGACATCTTAACCTCCTGTGTATCATTGTTAATGCTTACAATGATGATTGCATCGGATCGTGCTCCGCTTTCTACCATATCAATATCACGGCTATCTACACCGAATAATGCGATCGTTGTATAACCGGTCATCTTCTTTACGGTTTCTTCTGCAAGGTCATCATTCACCTTAACGTCTTTTAACTCTTCAAAATTCATTTTATTAAATGCTGAATTGATATAAGCATTTACAAAAAGGACACCTCCAAGAATGATCACCAGTATTTCTGCTATAAGTGCAATGATCCATGGTTTGTTTTTGCTCTTTTTCTTCTTTTTTCCGGAAGATCTGCGCTCAGCAGATTTTTTCTGTGCCCGCTTTGCTGCTGTATCTTCCATATCATCATAATCGTCGAAATCTTCATCGCTAAAAATATTATCGCTCATTATTCATTCTCCTATACGTTTGTGTATATGTTTCATCTCAACAGAACTATTTTTCGTACAAAATGTCAATTTTCCACGAACAAACAAGGTGTATTCTACTACAAATAATATTCAAATTCAACCTGTTCATAAAAATATAACATTTACGCCGGACTGTCTTCTTTATTCGCCCAGGATAAATTTGTCAATAACCGGAACCAGACCATCTTCATCATTTGAGAGTGTAACATAATCTGCATGTTCCTTTACGATCTCCTGTGCATTTGCCATCGCCACACCGACACCCGCATATTCGATCATCGTCAGATCGTTATATCCATCTCCGCAGGCAACCAGATCCTTTACATCCATGTGCAGATATTCCAGAAGCTTTTCAAGAGATGTTGCCTTATGCACACCCTTTGGCATGATCTCAACAAAGAAAGGCTCGGAACGGAAAACAGTAACCGAATCTCCATACAGGGCTGCCAGCTCCTGCTCCACCTGCTCTGCAACATCAGGTTCTGCTGTCAGCAGGCACTTATTGATCGGGAAGTCAATAAAGGAACGAAAATCCTCCACCTGTACGATCTCCATACGATTGATCCTTGCCTCAAGACTCATATAATCATCAACCGGGGTTCCTGTTACAACGATGTCATCCTTATAAGTCACCATCCCAATCTTTTTCTCAACACAGTAATCATATATTTTTCTTGCAATCTCATTATCTACACATGCCTGATATGCGATCTCACCTGTTTTATAATTCACGATACGTCCGCCATTGAATGCCAGCACATATCCACCATACTGATTCAGTTCCAGTTCATCCGCAATCTTCCGGATTCCAGGCAGCGGTCGTCCGGATGCAATTGCCACAACATGTCCTTTTTTCTGGATCTCCATGATCTTATCCAATGTAGGCTTTGTGATCTCTTTTTTCGAATTAGTCAATGTACCATCAATATCAAGTGCTATTATCTTCTTCATCTTGTTATCTCCACGTTTATCTTCAATTTGTAATGATCAAGTTGATAATATATAGTAGTTTCACCTCTTTGTCCAGTAGTTTCCCCGAAAAAATGCGATTCTATTGTAATTGACGGTGCGATTGTATTATAATAATCAATCATAAATGCATCTTTTTTATTAAATTTCGGAGTTTTGGCATGAATTATACGATCTATATAAAAGAAAAGAATCTGGCACCAAATATAAAAGCGGCTGTTCATGAATATATCAAGCGGCTGTCACCTTTCTGTAAAGCTACCGTCTGCTGTGCAGGCAAAAAAAAAGCTGCCTTTGCAGGCAGCGATATCAATATCCTGATCACCCCTGACCAGACAGGCAAGCACACGATCTCTTCCGAAGCCTTTGCCCGAATGATCTCTGACTATGCCCTGGGCGGATATTCAAAAATCAGTTATTTTATTGGATTTTCTCCGGATGATCTGCCGATTTTATCCAATCAGATCTTTTCCGTTTCCAGTATGACATTATCTAACGAGATCTGCTTGATTGCCTTTACGGAACAGCTCTATCGTGCCTATACCATCAATAACAACATTACTTATCACAAATAATACGAATCTGGTCAAGCAACATGACACGCATCAACTGATGTGGGAATGTCATATCCGAAAAACTCATTTTCACATCTGCACATCTGACCAGTTCGTTTGAAGTTCCCAGAGAACCACCGATCAGAAAGGATACTGCTTCATATTCCCGCTCTTCTGCCTGACGGATAATTGCCGCGAACTGTTCGGTTGTATATTTTTTACCTTCTATGCAAAGAGCGATCACAAAATCATTTTTACCGATACTTGCAAGACTGTTTCTGCTTTCTGTTTCAATAATCTTCTGCTTTACAGCATCGGATGCATTCTTCGGTATTTTTTCATCCTCACTCTGAATGATCTCTACCCGGTTCTTTTTATTGATCTGTTTACAGAGTTCCTGTATCTGACTGCTATAATATTCTTCTTTTATCTTTCCAACACATATGATCTTGAACAGCATCATGCATCTCCATTTTCTATCTCTGATCCAGCTTTATCTGGTCAAACAATTTCTTTTCCGCTTCATTTTTCTTATGCGTAAACATACTGACAATGATCGTTACCGCCAAAGCAAATACAAAGGATGCAGTTCCCGCACTCAGTTCTGTTGATACCGCCAGTGTATTTCCTTCTATCATCGGTACAAAATACCAGACAGAACAAACCGCAAGCCCTGTAAACAGTCCTGCAAAAATTCCCGGTCTGCTTGCTGCTCGCCAGACAACTGCCAATATACATGGAGCTGCCATTGCAGATGCATACTCCCATGAAACCGTGATCAGTTTCTGATACTCCGGCTTCCATATACCGACGATCACCAGTAATGCGCCTGAAAGAATAACCAGCAGGCCTATATCTGCCACATTCTGCTGTTTTTCATTCCTGATCCATTTCATTTTTGGCAGAAGTCCCCGGGCTACTTCCATACTCATTGCAAATATACGCTCGGTCAGACACAACAACGTAATAACCAAAACTCCAAGTATAACATATCGGATCTCTGTCGGAACTTCCAGCTTATGACATAAGGCTGCAATATAAGTCCGGAGCAGTTCGTCAATTCCAGAATCAAGCGTCACCTTTAACGGATAAATACATACTGCATTTAACAATGACCAGACACTGATCACAACAATCATCACGCCTGTATACAGGATTGACAACACCCGTCCACGATCCAGCTCATGACTGTCCTTTGCTTCAAATGCTCCATTAAATAAAAATGGAAGTCCAAGACAGCCAAGTCCCATACCGACCATGGATATAATATATGTAACACCGGTCTGTGTGCCGTTATAATACAGAATATTCAGATATACACTGGTTCCGCCCTTCATATGCAGCTTTCCATAAATATCGAGAAGCTCCGATGGTTTATTTACCATAAACAAACTGATGACCAGCACAAAGAATACAAACAGCAATATTATATAGAAGATACTCCTTATTACACTTCTTACTTTATTTCCGAGTATACACATATAAATGCTTAAGCTCACCACGATTCCTACGGCAACCCAGTGATATTCCATGCCAACCGTCTTGCTGATCACCTTACTCCCATATTCCAGCAATGCTGCAGTCATAGACAGAAGGATCAGCAGCCATACAACAAGAAAGCTGTCCTTTAATATAACCGACCGGTATCTGTCATATAAAAATTCCCACATACTTCCGATGGTCTTCCGGGAAAGATCCCGATAAGAACGGAGCCGCTTTACCAGAAACAACCAGGCAAATGTTGTACCGACAAACAGACCAATATTGATAAAACACACACCGGCTCCATATACTCCGATCACCGGTGGCAGCAGGACCAATGACCAGAGCAGCATCTCTGCCATTGAATTATTTCCAGCCAGCAGTGCCCCGTTTAATGTATTTTGATCATTCTGAAATAAATATTTTCTTTTGCTTCTGCTCATATCAAAGACTCCTTCAAACCCACCCGGGTTCCGATCATTTTTTACTGCTTTATGTTCTCACTATCCGCTTCTTCGTGTCAAGTCTCTTTTTATATAATTTTCTATATTTCTTTTTTATTTCTATTATATTATTACAAATTTGTAAGCATCCTAATAAAAAATATAGAACAAGAAAACTATCTATGTTATAATATCCAAGTATGTAAATTTTGTTTTACATGGTCATTACATGATTTTGACATTTATTCAGAAGGTAATTTTTATTCACAGGAGGATATGGAAGTGGACTTTTTTTCAATTCTGACTTTACTTGGAGGCGTAGGACTGTTCCTGTTTGGAATGAACATGATGGGCGATTCCCTGAAGAATCTGGCAGGAGGAAGTCTGGAACGGATACTTGAAAAACTGACAACCGGTAAGAGTCAGGCAACCGGCGCGATTAAGGGCTTTGGTCTTGGTACCGGTGTAACAGCGATCATTCAGAGTTCTGCAGCAACTACGATCATGCTGATCGGTTTTGTAAATGCCGGTATCATGAAGCTTGGTCAGGCGATCCCTGTTGTATTTGGTGCCAATGTCGGTAGTACCGCAACCGCGCAGATTTTACGTCTTGGTGATCTTGGCGAAGATATGTTTATCCTCAAATTATTAAAACCGTCTTCTTTTGCACCCGTTCTGATCGGTATTGGTGCTTTTATCATTCTGTTTGCCCATAAGAAAAAACATAAAGATATCGCCGGTATCTTAGTCGGTCTTGGTATCTTATTCCTTGGTATGAATACAATGGAAGCTGTGTTCGCTCCTTTAAAAGAATCTGAAGCATTCCAGAATCTGTTCATTTCTTTCAGCAATCCACTCCTTGGTATCCTGATTGGTCTTGTCTTAACAGCGATCATCCAGAGCTCCTCTGCTTCAGTCGGTATCCTTCAGGCATTATCCTCAACAGGAGTTGTTTCCTATGGTTCTTCGATCCCTATTATTATCGGTATTAATATAGGAAAATGTTTCGCCATCCTGCTCGGCAGTATCGGTGCAAACAAAAAGGCAAAACGTGTTGCCATGTCCTATCTGTTATTTAATATTATCGGTGCGATTTTCTTCGTTGTTGTGATCTATGGACTTCAGTTGTTTATCACCTTCCCATTCATAGATAAGATCATCAACCGTGGTGTAATCGCAAACCTACATTTTATGTTTAACTTTATCATTGCGATCCTGCTGCTTCCATTCGCAAATAAGATCGCAGATCTGACCGGTAAGATCATCGGCGACGATAAAGAATCCAAAATTGACAAAGAGCTTGCATCTCTCGATCCAATGCTTCTTGATACACCAAACATTGCTCTTACCCAGGCGCAGAAGGTAATGTTCTCCATGACAGACTCCATCAAGGAAAACTTCGAACTTGGAAGTCAGTTATTATCGGAATATAATGAAGAAACTGCTGGAAAACTTCTGGAAAATGAGATGTTCATTGATAAATGTGAAAGTGCGTTAAACGAATATCTGTTAAAGATCACCTCCAAGCGGCTGCATTCATCCGAACGAAAGCTGGCATCTGAATTATTAAACAGTGTCAGTGACCTGGAACGAATCGGTGACCACTGTGAAAATCTTCTGATCGTCGGCAGAAAGATCACCGATGAAAAAATCTCCTTCTCCACACAGGGAACCATGGAGATCAATACGCTCTTACAGGCTACAGCCAATATCATTGATACAACCTTTATGGCATTCAAAAACGATGATTTAACGGCTGTCTCCCGTATCGAGCCGCTTGCTCAGTCAATCACAGAGGTAAAAGAGATCATCAAAGATCACCATGTTATCCGTTTACAGACCGGAGACTGCGATATCGACGGTGGTTTTGCTCTTGTAGATATCCTGACCAGTCTGGATCGTATCGGAAGTCACTGTTCTAATATCGGACTTCATATTGCAAAGAAATTAACTACAGATTCCTTTGACGAAATGCACGGTCATATCTACACAAATGGATATAAGACCTCCGAAGAATATAAAGCACTCTACTGCTACTACATGTCTCTGTACTCTGATCCGATCACCGAAAAGTATAAGGCGAGCCTGCCAGAGCTGGAACATAAGATCTCGCAATCAGATGCAAATAAATCTTCTGCTTCGAAATCTGTGGATCTGAACACAGCTAAGGCAGATAAAAACGAACAGCAGGCAAAAAAAGAGCCTAAATTAAAAGAGATCAAGAAGACAAAGATTGAAAAAGTAAAACAGAAGAAAGACTCTAAGAAAAAATAAAGATTATTCTGATAATAAGCATTATAAAAAGATACTCTGATCACGGGATCATACAGGTCCTTTGCTTTCAGAGTATCTTTTTTATTTCCTTTTATTCTTTAATACTGCATTTTATTATTATTTGATCTTGTATCTCGTTTAGACAGATATACATAATGACTCTATCTCAATCACGGCTTTCAATTACAATTAATAATCCGGATTCAAATTCGATTAGACCACACTCTGCAATCAGCTCATTGCTGACGCCGATGCTTTCTCCAAGCTTCAATGTAAGCCCCTGTGCATTATAATAAAAACCCTGAAGTGTTACACCGGTCACCTGTTCCGTATATGGAAGCAGTGACACATATCTGTATGCATCGGTACGCTTCACGATATGTTGGTGTGCTGTCATCGTGATCCTGTTATGCTCGTCGATCAGATATGCCGATATTTCGGTCTCTGCAAACTGCTTTAATAAGCCAATATTGGCAAGAGTATGATCCATACGGGTTCCGGTTGCTCCAACCAGAATTACTTCATCCGGTCTGATCTCCTGCTCCAGTATATAAGAGATTGCAACATGGGTATCTGTAAAATCCTTATGTGTATCCAGATCCAGAAATTCTGTCTTTTCCCGATATGATGCTACAATATCTGTCTTTGCCGAATCAAAGTCTCCAATAACCAGATCCGGAAGTATGTCACATTCCTGACAGATTTCAAGTCCTTTATCACATGCTATTATTTTTTGAAAATCATAATCGGAAAGAACCGTTTCAAGCACTTTTTTTGAAACGGTTCCTCCTGTAACAACTAAATATCGATTCATATATCCTGTTACCTGTTCCGGCAGACAGCAGATCTGCTTTCTGCCTTTTTATTACTTTCTATTGTATTTCTGAAAAAATCTTATGGAAGGCTTTTACATTCTCAACCTTATCTCCCTTGAATACTGCAGATCCGGCAACTAATACATTTGCACCTGCCTGAATGATCTCAGCCACATTAGAAAGAGTGACACCGCCGTCTACCTGAATATCTGTCTGAAGTCCACGGCTGTTTAACAGTGCTCTGGTCTCTGTAATCTTCCGAAGGGAAGATGGAATAAACTTCTGTCCTCCAAAGCCCGGATTTACTGACATGATCAGAATCATATCTACATCCTCTAATACATAATCAAGTACCGATAATGGTGTTGCAGGATTTAATGCAACTCCGGCTTTCATTCCCAGCTCTTTTATGGCTGCGATGGTTCTGTGAAGGTGCTTGCAGGCTTCTGCATGTACTGTTACGATATCTGCTCCACAATTCTTATAATCCTGTAAGAAACGCACCGGTTCATCAATCATAAGATGAACATCAAACACCTTATCAGATACCGGACGAACACCCTTGATAACCGGTGCTCCAAATGAAATATTCGGCACAAAGGACCCATCCATAACATCCAGATGAATATATTCACTTCCTGCCTGATCTATGATCTGTATATCTTCTGCCAGATGTCCAAAATCCGCAGACAATACTGATGGGGACAGCTTTAACATTACCATTTCCTCTTTTCCTTTAATTCATTGTATATCATAACATAATCATCATACCGCATCTTACTGATTCTACCATCGCTGACAGCTTTCTTTACTAGACATCCCGGTTCACTGATGTGATTACACATGTTAAATTTACAGGTTCCTGTATATGCTGCAATCTCAGGAAAATACAGCTTTAGATCTTCTGCTTCGATTTCTTCTGTATATAACGAACTGAAACCCGGTGTATCCATAATATAAGTATCATCATCTACAAACATCAGCTCTGAATGTCTCGTTGTATGTTTTCCACGCTGGATCTTTTCACTTAACCCCCCCGTCTGCACATTGGCATCCGGAAATAATGAATTCAGTGTCGATGACTTGCCTACACCTGAAGGTCCTGCAAATACCGTTGTTTTTCCTTTTATAACTGCTTCTAACACATCAATCCCATAGCCGCTTTCGGCACTGATAAACAATACCTCATATCCACTCTTTGTATAAGATCTGCATATATCTTCACTCTGACGAAAGCCCTCCAGATCCACTTTATTAAAGCAGATCACTGTAGGGACCTCATGCTGCTCCATATTGATCAAAAAGCGGTCAAGCAGATTGAAGTTAGGTGCTGGTGCAGACACTGCAAAAATAATTACAGTCTGATCTACGTTTGCAACTGCAGGTCTGTTTAACCAGTTAAATCTGGGCAATATATCTTCAATATTGCCCAGATTCTTCTCTTCATCTAATATCTCTATCTCAACATTATCGCCTACCAAAGGTTTAATCTTCCGATTCCGGAAGACACCCTTTGCTTTACATTCATATGTGATGCCGTTTTCACAGACAACATAGTAGAAACCACCAATGCCTTTTATGATCTTACCTGTCATACCTGCACCTATTCCTTTGTAAAGGATGCTGACAAGCCACTGGTGTTAAAGCTTGATGTTACATCCTGTCCTTCTGAATCTGTGATCATAACCGTAAATGTACCGGAATCCTCTGATAAACCGCTGATGGAATCTGCTCCGCCGATATCCAGTGGGAAGGACTCCTCTCCGGCTGCTCCGGAATATATCTTATAAGTTGCATCTCCGATCGTATAAGATACGGTCACTGATACATTACCTGCTGCCTCAAAATCATATCCTGCATTTGTGATAGCACCTGTAAATTTAACTGTATAGGAAACTGTTTCCGGTCCGTCACTGATCACATAATTGATCGTTGAACCTTCTTCTACCTTACTGTCTGCATCAATTTCCTGGCTGATCACCTTTCCTGCTTTTACATCATTACTGTTTGCATGGCTTGGATTTCCAACCAGTCCTGCATCACTCAGCAGAGATTCTGCTTCCTTCTCTGTCTTACCTACCAGATTTGGCACCGGTACATCCTGTACCTCTTTACCATTGCTGACAATGATCTTAACAGTAGAACCCTCCGGCTGCATTGTCTTTGCTTTCGGCGACTGACTGATTACATAATTTTTCTCTACTGTATCGTCATATTCATAACCATGGGTAACCGTAAAGCCTGCTTCTGTAAGCAAGGTTGTTGCCTGGTCATCGGAATATCCTCTGACATCCGGAACTTCTTTATCTTCCTTGCCTTCTGAAACCGTTACAACAATCTCCTCATCTGCTGAGACCGCCGTTCCTTCGTCTACGCTCTGACTGATTACATAGCCCTCCTGAACGTCATTGTCCTTCTTTGTTTCAAATGTATAGTTTGTGAATCCTGCTTTTTTCAGTTCTTCTTCTGCTGCTGTTTTATACAGACCTACTACATTGACCATTGGAATCGTTGCCTGTTCACTTGTAGTAACATCATCTGTACTGGCATCACTGTTCTCATCTGTATCGTCAGTACTTTCTGTTGCTTCCATAGTCGTCGGTGTATCTGTCGTATCCTTCTTTCCGGAGAATAGCTTGAAACCGGCAATCTTCGAAATCAATAATGCAACAAGGATTGCAATGATAACTACAACTGCAATACTTGATATCATAATGATCTTTTTCAGTTTTGGATCCAGCTCATCCAGTTCTGCATCGTCATCATCTTCCGGCTGTCTGAGTTCTTCCTCGTCCTCCTCATCGTCGTCATCATCAAACAGATTATCAAATTTGGAAGGTGGTATGATCGGTGTGTCTTCCGGATGCTCTTCCGGTTCCAGATCTTCCTCATCCAACACCGGCTCATTCATCTGCCTTCCTTCTTTGATTGCTTTCATTTCATCCGAGGTCATTTCAACCGTTGGCGAACTTGGCACGATTGGAGGCACAACAACACAGTCAATATCCGGATTTGCCTGCACGCGCTTCAGATCTGCAATCAAAGCACTTGCTGTCAGATATCTGCGCTCTGCCTTCTTCTGTGTACATTTCAAAATAATCTTTTCCAGACTCGTCGGTATGTCCGGATAATATTCTCTAGGGGAGATCATCTCACCCTGTATATGCATCAATGCAACCGCAACATTATTCTCTCCCTCAAATGGCACATGTCCGGTTACCATTTCATACATAGTGATACCAAGCGAATAAATATCACTTCTTTCATCACTGAAGCCGCCTCTTGCCTGCTCCGGGGAAATATAATGAACACTTCCCATGGCATTTGCTGTCATAGTGTTGGAAGAAGCTGCTCTTGCAATACCAAAATCTGTAACCTTTATTCCGCCATTTTTTGACACAATAATATTCTGTGGCTTTATATCTCTGTGGATCGTATGATTCTGATGGGCTACTTCCAGTCCCTGTGCGATCTGGATCGCAATATTAATTGCCTCATCTGATTTCAGTCTTCCCTTTTCCTGAATATATTCCTTTAAGGTAATTCCTTCTACCAGTTCCATTACGATATAGTAAATGCCATTGTCCTCCCCGACATCATATACATTTACGATATTCGGATGGGATAATCCGGCTGCTGACTGCGCCTCGATCCTGAATTTTGTTACAAAATTCACATCGGAACTGAATTCCGGCTTTAAAACTTTTATTGCTACATATCGGTTCAGCACATGGCATTTTGCCTTATAAACCTCAGACATTCCGCCCGTACCGATCAATTCTATTATCTCATAACGATTACTGAGTATCATTCCTGGATTTAACATGTTTACACCTCTCACTATTTTACAGCAACCACAACGGAGATATTATCTTTTCCTCCGTAATAGTTCGCTCTGTCAATCAATTTTTCAACCGCTGCTGTAATATCCCCGCTGTCTTCCATCACGATTTCTTTTATCTCATCATCCTCGATCATATTGGTCAAGCCATCTGAACATAACAAAATCCTGTCATTTTCCTTCATATCTAACTCAAAGAAATCGATCATGACCTTATCTGATATTCCCAGTGCTCTGGTTATTATATTTTTTTCGGGGTGATTTCTGCCTTTATTTCTGTCTAACTGTCCGGATCGTATCAATTCCTCCACAAGGGAATGATCCAGAGTTACCTGTCTGATATCATTATCTATAAAATACAGCCGGCTGTCCCCGATGTTTGCAACATACAGGGCATCTTCCTCACATACAGCCGCCACAAGGGTCGTTCCCATCCCTTTCAGATCTTCGTTCTCCCTTGCCATTCTGTATATCTTATCATTTGCATAAACAATCGCTCTTTTTAGAACGGATACCGAATTGTTCAACGTGCTTTCTTTTATATATTCTGTTACACATTCAATCGCAGTCCTTGATGCAACATCACCAGCTTTATGACCACCCATACCGTCTGCTACTATGTACAGATTTGGCAGTGGCCCAATTGGCTCATCACAAAAGAAAATGCTGTCCTGATTCTGGGCTCGTTTCTTACCGATGTCTGTTCTACCATCCGATCTCATCTGATGCCTCCCGTCTAAAAAGTCTCTTTTGCCTCTTCATATTTTCTTCGAAGCTGTCCACAGGCAGCATCAATATCTCTGCCCATACTTCTTCTTATTGTAACATTTATATCTTTCTTTTCAAGTATATATTTAAATTTTTCAACAGAATCACCGAGTGAACGACAATACTCACGCTCTTTGATCGGATTTACCGGAATCAGATTCACATGTCCATGCATATTTTTTAGAAGCTCCGCCAGCTTATATGCATGCTCCGGTGTATCATTTTCATCCTTCACCAATGAATATTCAAAGGTTACCCTTCTGCCTGTTTTTTCAAAATAATACCTGCATACTTCCATCAGTTCTGCGATCGAATACTTATTTGCAATCGGCAACAGCTTTCTTCTGTCTTCATCCGTCGGACTATGAAGAGACAAAGCAAATGTAATAGAAAGTTCCTCATCTGCCAGTTTTTTTATTTGTGGAACCAGTCCGCAGCTTGAAACCGTAATATTTCTCTGGCTGATATTTTTGCCCCGCTCGTCATTGATGATCCGGATGAAACGGATCAGATTATCATAATTATCCAGAGGCTCTCCGGTTCCCATTACAACAATATTTGACACGCGTTCTCCTGTGATCCGTTCGATCGCATAGATCTGATCAAGCATCTCTGATGCTTCCAGATTCCGAATCAGACCGCCTATTGTAGAGGCGCAGAACCGGCATCCCATACGGCATCCGACCTGAGAAGAGATACAGACGGAGTTTCCATGCTTATACCGCATCAGCACACTTTCCAATACATTTCCATCCTGTAAACGGAATAGAAATTTATTGGTTCCATCCTGTTTCGATACCAGTCTGGTCACCTCTTCTACACCATGCATGCCCTGCTTTTTAATCTCCTCGATCAGTTTCTTTGGAACATTTGTCATTTCTTCCGCATCTGCAATTCCTTTTTCATGCACCCATTCAAATATCTGTTTTGCACGGAATGCCGGCTGTCCGACTGCCTGTACCCAGACTGCCAGTTCATCAAACAGCATGGAGCGGATATCCAGTTTTTTTATATCTTCTATCTCTGTAAACATATCTTTCTCTTCCTGAACCATAGAATAACCGGAAAAGTGCTCTACTCTCCGGTATCAATTTTCTTATCTGCTATTTCCGTCTGCGCAATCTTGAAATAAAAAATCCATCGCAGTGATCCACTCCCTGCAGCAAAGTGATATACCCTTTTTCTGCACGTTTTTTTAAACATTCCGGCATATAGTCAGAAAGGCTTTCCAGTTCGTACTCTTCATGTGCCTTTAAAAATGTTGTCACGTTTTCTTCATTCTCGATCCGGTCGATCGTACAGGTGGAATAGATCAGTGTTCCTCCCGGTTTTACATAGGCGGCACAGACATCCAGAATCGTCTTTTGTATTGCTGCAAGTTCCCTTACCATATCCTCTGTTACATGATATTTAATATCATTTTTTCTCGCCATAACGCCAATTCCGGAACAGGGAAGATCTGCAAGAACAACATCTGCCTTCTCAATCATATCCGGATCCGTAACCGCTGCATCCCATACCTTTGTTGATACGTTATGAAGCTCTAACCGTTCCAGATTCTCATCAATCTTGTCAACCTTTTCTTCTGAGATATCACGCGCATACACATGTCCCTGTTCTCCGGTCTGTTCTGCCGCATACATGGTCTTTCCGCCGGGAGCTGCACAGACATCAAGAATCATATCACCCGATCTGATCCCTGCTGCAAGCACCTGCAGGCTGGAGCTCTCATCCTGAACCGTAAACAAGCCTTCATGGAATCCCGGAACCGTACGGATATAATCATATCCTGAAATAATCAGGGACGTCTGATTATAATATCCTTTTTCTACTTTTATGCCTTTTTCGATCAGAATATTCCGAAATTTCTCAGTTGTCGTCTGCATCGTATTTACACGGATCGTTGTGCCACGCTCCTGTTCGCCTGCCTGTAGGATCTGCTCTAACTGGTCTGTACTGTATTCCTTTAACAGAAATCCCACCAGCTCCTCCGGAACTGAATATTTCACAGACAGATATGATTCTACACCATCCTCCATGGAAGGATAAGTAATTGCAGCTTTGTTCCTGCATACACTCCGGAGCACGCCATTTACATACCCTTTTAATGTCCGGAACCCTCTTTTTCCTGTCAGGTTCACATATTCATTACAGGCAGCTTCATCCGGTACTGCATCCATATAAAAGATCTCATATGCTGCCATCCGTAAAATACAGCGGATGACCGGCTTACATTTTTTAATTTTTGTTTTTGAAAATTGATTAAGAATATAATCCAATCTGATCTTCTGCTCTGTTACACCCTCCGTCAACCGGCTGATGTAAGCACGTTCTTTTTTATTCATAAATTGATTTGCCCGGAGTGCTCCACCTAGAGCATCCCCTGCAAATCGATCATTACGGTCAATATCAAGCAGAATATCCAGAACGATCTCTCTTGAAGTTTTACTCATATATCATCTGACCTGTCTTAAGTTTATTTCCTGCAAGAAATGCTGCACAATCCATCGGCTTCTTGCCTTCCGGCTGAAGCTTTCTTATCATTAATGCTCCATTTCCACATGCAACCGTAAAGTTTTTCTTCGTCACACGAACGATCATTCCCGGAACGATCTGTGTTCCATCCTCCAATGCCTCCTCCGGTTGTTCACAAACGGAAGCCTCATAGATCCGTACAGTCTTCTGATTCATCTTCGTATAAGCAACCGGCCATGGCTGTAACCCACGGATCAGTCGTTCCAGAGAAGCTGCATCTTTTGTAAAATCAAGCTCTCCCATTTCTTTCTTCAGCATGGATGCGTAACAGCTTAACGAATCATCCTGTGGTGTCCGTATAGCTGTATGGTTTTCAAGCTTTGAAAGTGTAGACAGGATCAGCTCTGCACCTGCGTCTGCAAGTTTATCGTGAAGCGTAACTCCGGTATCGGTATCTGCGATCGGAACAACCGTCTTTTCGATCATATCTCCGGTATCTAATCCCTTTGCCATATACATCGTAGTAACACCGGATTCTGTCTCACCATTAATGATCGTCCACTCAATCGGAGCTGCTCCTCTGTATTTTGGAAGCAGTGACGCATGGATATTGATGCATCCGTACTGTGGAATATTTAAGATAGATTCCGGAAGGATCTGTCCATAGGCTGCTACAACGATAGCATCCGGCTGATAGTCCCGGATAATCTGAACATTTTCTTCCTCCCTGAGTTTTACCGGCTGATAAACTGGTATATCAAGGGAAAGTGCCTTTTTCTTAACAGGTGTTGGCTGAAGTGTTTTTCCTCTTCCCTTCGGTTTATCTGGCTGTGTAAAACATGCAAGAACCTTGTGCCCTGCATCTACGATTGCCTGCAAAGGCTTTACAGCAAATTCAGGGGTTCCCATATATATAATATTCATACGATTGTATCTGCCTCCTTATAGTCATCTGGTAATTCTTTTATTCTGTCTCGTATAAGCCATCTTCTACTTTATCTTTATATAAGATCCCATCCAGATGGTCAGTCTCATGGCAAATTGCCCGTGCCAGAAGTCCTTCCCCTGTTACTGTGATCTCATTCATATCTCGATCCAGAGCTTTGCACACAACATGCATAGGTCTTGTCACCTGACCAACCTTACCCGGAAGGCTCAGACAGCCCTCATCTCCGGTCTGTTCGCCGGAAGTCTCTATGATTTCCGGATTAATGAGCGTCAACGGACTCTTATCTCCGATATCAATTACAACGATTCTTTTTACAATTCCTACCTGTGGCGCTGCAAGCCCGACACCATTTGCCTCATACATGGTATCAAACATATCATCGATCAACTGAGATAACCGTGGAGTCATCTCCTTAACAGGCTTACATATCTTTCTTAAAATACTGTCGCCATCGATTCTTATCTTTCTTGTTGCCATCTCACGTTCTCTCCTTAATACATATTTAAAGGATTAAAGTCAAATTGAAGACTTAAATCCTGAACTTCTTTTTTCTCTGATATATATTGTTCTATCCGATCTTTTAAAACCACCAGCTCATTATACCGATAATTCTTAATATAGACAACCCTTCTGTAAATATCACGGATTTTTGCAATTACCGGAGCTGACGGTCCGATTATCTTCATGTTCCGATCATCTACCGAACAGCTTCTGATATAATCACAGATATCTTCCGCCATCTGATCCAGAAAGGCTTCATCTGAACTTACCATCAATACCACCATCATATTCCATTCCGGCGGATATTTCATCAGTCCCCGATATGCCTCTTCTTCTTTATAAAAATAAGAATAATCCTGTTCGGCTGCTGCTTTTATCGCATAATGCTCCGGCTTATAGGTCTGGATCACAACCTTTCCCGGCTGTTCCCCTCTTCCGGCTCTTCCTGCCGCCTGGGTGATCAGATCAAAGGTTCGTTCTCCTGCCCGGTAATCATTCTGAAACAGCGTAAGGTCTGCAAGAATGATCCCAACCAGTGTTACATTTGCAAAGTCATGTCCTTTTACGATCATCTGTGTTCCGACCAGAATATCAGCATCTCCGTTTCCAAACTTTTCCAGGATCTGTTCATGCGCATTCTTCGCAGTTGTTGTATCCTTATCCATACGAAGGATCCTCGCCTGTGGAAACAATCTCTGTACCTCTTCCTCCACCTTCTGAGTTCCGGTTCCATATCCGCCGATCAACCCTGAATGACAGGAAGGACATACTTTTGGCTGAGGCATCTGGAATCCACAATAATGACAGATCATCTGATTATTTCCATGCCTGGTCAGGCTGACATCACAGTGTGGACATTTCAGTGCCTCCCCACAACTTCTGCATGACACGAAACTGTTATATCCTCTTTTATTGATAAACAACATTACCTGCTGCCTGCGGGCAAGCCGATCCGCGATATCATCTGCAAGTTCCCGACTTATGATCGATCGGTTTCCTGCTTTTAATTCCTTTCTCAGGTCAACGATTGATGTCTTTGCGAGTTGTCCGCTTCCTGCACGTTCATGCAGTTCAAGCAAACGATATGTCCCATTAAGTGCCCTGTGATAACTCTCAACGGACGGAGTTGCCGAACCAAGCAATACACTTGCATGTTCAAGCTCCGCCCTTTTTACTGCTGTCTCTCTTGCATGATACTTCGGCGGATAATCACTCTTATAACTTGATTCGTGTTCCTCATCTATAATAATGATCCCCAGATTCTGAAATGGTGCAAATAATGCCGAACGTGGACCGATCACAACATCTACATCCCCATTCTTTGCCCGCATGAACTGGTCATATTTCTCTCCATCACTTAATCTGGAATTCAAGATCGTCACCCGGTCTCCAAAGTAATTCCGGAAATACCGTACGGTCTGATACGTCAATGCAATTTCCGGGATCAGAACGATCGCCTGTTTTCCCATCTCCACTGTTTTCTTGACAATATTCACATAGACTTCTGTCTTACCGCTGCCGGTAATTCCATGCAGCAGATAAGTCTGTTGATGTCCCTGTTCCATATCATGGGTTATCTCATCTACTACAATCTGCTGTTCTTTGTTTAAAGTGATCTGAAATCCCTCTTTATAGTCATAAATCCCCGCCGTCCGATATCGTTCTTTGCTGATGACTGCGATGACTTTTTCCTGCTGCATCGCTTTCAGTGCAACCGAAGAGATATTCAGTCTCTGTCTGACAATATCCATTGACAGATACCGTTCCGGCAGTTCTTCCAACGCCTGTAGCAACCGCAGCTTCGCCTGCGCATGTTTTTTCTGATATTGTTCTCTGACCTGTGCTAACTGTTCTGCATCCATCTGATCCGTCAGCACAACAATCTGATCCGTCAACTGCCGGATCGTCTTCTTTACCGGCATTACCATGCGGATTGCATTGATCATTGTAGATCCGTAGTTCTCCCGGATCCATGCAGCGAGCGCAAGCAGTCGTCCTTCCACTGGAACCGACCGATCACAAAGTTCTGCAATCTTCTTGATCCGATCCGGCTGATATTCCGTCTGATCCGAAAAACCGATCACATATCCTGTACGAAGGTGGTTGCCTCTGCCAAATGGTATCTTAACCATACTTCCTATCTGGATCTTTTCCTGTAATTCATCCGGTATCTGGTATTGAAACGGCCGGTCAATGGCTTCATGCGAAATATCGATTATTATATCCGCATATCTTGGTAACATCTTCTTCCTCCAGTATCTCCCGGATCAGGTCTCTCTCATCCATGTGATATTTCACACCCTTGATCTCCTGATAATCCTCATGTCCTTTACCTGCAAGTACGATCACATCGCCCGGTTCCGCATGCATGATCGCATACCGAATTGCTTCCTTCCGGTCAATGATCTCTACATATTTTCCTGTTGTCTTACCGATTCCTGTTTTTATATCATTGATGATCGCCTGTGGATCTTCTGATCGTGGATTATCCGATGTTATGATCGTGAGATCTGCCATATTTCCGGAAACCTCGCCCATCTCAAATCTTCTCTCTTTGGAACGGTCTCCTCCACATCCAAACAGGCTGACCAGTCTGCCAGGATTATATTCACGCAATGTTTCCAAAATGCTTTCAAGACTGACTGCATTATGTGCATAGTCGATCATGATCGTGAATTTGTCTGAGATCGGGATCAGTTCTACTCTTCCCTTTACCTTGATCGTTTTCAGGATTGCCTGTATCTTGTCAAATGGAACGCCCATCAGATCTGCAACTGCAATCGCTGCCAGTGAATTATAAATACTGAAATTACCCGGAAGATTAACCAGGATATCACCATTTAATTTTCCTGACAAATGATAACCAATACCCAGATGTCCGTCTTTGTTATACAGATTATGATCGTTTGCCTTGTAATCATAATCGCCATGAATTCCATAGGTCACGATCTTGCATGCTGCATGCTCTGTCATCGTATCTACATGTGCATCATCTGCATTGAAGATACCCGTTTTGCACATCGTGAATAATTTGCTTTTCCACATTGCATATTCTTCAAATGTCTTATGTTCATTTGGTCCGATATGATCTCTGGAAAGATTTGAGAAAATACCGTAATCAAAATCAACCCCTGCCACACGGTCAAGCATCAACCCCTGTGAAGACACTTCCATAACAACACTGTCTAAGCCATTGTCGAGCATATCCTTTAACTTTTTATGCACGATCATGGATTCCGGTGTCGTATTGTTCGCCGGTATGACTTCTTTTCCATCCATGATCTCGATCGTTCCGATCAGTCCGGTCTTGTGTCCCGCACTCATCAGCATCTCACGGATCATATATGTTGTTGTTGTCTTGCCCTTTGTTCCTGTAATGCCGATCACTGTCAGCTTGGACGAAGGATTTCCATAGAAATTGCTGCTGACGATTCCCATCGCATACCGGGTACTTTCAACCTTTACGATCAACACGCCCGGAACTGGATTTACATCCTTCTGGACGATCAGACAGACAGCTCCTTTTTCTGTTACATCTTTTATATATTCATGCCCATCAAACTTGGCTCCCACGATACAGAAAAACAACCCCTGTGCTCCAACTTTTCTGGAATCATTATAAATCTCTTTTATCTCAATATCTTCATCTCCGCAGATAACCGAATACTGCAGTCCCTTTAATAATTCACTTGCTTTCATATGCTGCTCTCCTTTTTAGAAAAGAAAAAGGCTGCGCAAAAATGCAACAACCTCTTTTTTATTAGTTATCTTCTTCGTCGTCACCGACAATCTTTACTTTGCCGCTGTAAAGCTCATCAACTGCTATGGATAAAGGCTTATTGCTTGCTGTATTTACAAGTGGCTCCTGTCCTGCGATTATCTCTCTTGCGCGCTTAGCAGTTGCAAGCACGATAGAATATCTGCTCTGAACTACCGGATGTTCTCCAGGTTCAACCTCTGAATTTACAACTGCCATTAAGTCTGTGTATGATGGATGTAACATAAAATTATATCCCCTTTCTATATTTTTTCTTACCAGATGCCCTTCAGGTCATCTCTTATTTCTTTTATATAAGCCTGATTATTTGATGTTCTGCATGCATAGCCTACGATCACTGAATTCACTGTCTGTATACATTCTTCCAGATCATCATTGATCACTATGTAATCATATTTATCCATGTCTGCAGACTCTTCTGTTGCTTTCTTTAAACGCTTCAGAATTACATCTTCTGCTTCCGTTCCTCTGCCACGCAGTCTGTCGCGCAGGCTGTCAATGCTCGGCGCACTGATAAAGATCAGCAATGCATCAGGGTACTGTTCTTTGATCTTCATAGCACCCATGACTTCTATCTCAAGGATAATATTTTTACCCTGATTCAGACTTTCTTCCACAAATTTTCTTGGTGTACCATAATAATTCTCAACATATTGTGTCCACTCGATAAATCCGCCATAATCAATCAGATTCTCAAATTCGCTCTTATCCATGAAAAAGTATTCTCTTCCATGTTCTTCTCCGGCCCGTGGACTTCTGGTTGTTGCTGATATTGATAATTCATATCCATAATCAGACACCAGCCTCTTTACAACGGTACCTTTTCCGACTCCGGAAAAACCTGAAATTACAATTAATGAACCTCTGTTTCCCATCTTTTTTACTCCAAATTCTGTATCTGTTCTCTGACTTTTTCAATGTCCGTCTTTAATTCGATCGCACGGTTTGATACATCCAGTGAGTTTGCCTTGGAAAGGATCGTATTCGCCTCTCTGTTCATCTCCTGCGCAATAAAATCAAGTTTTCTTCCAACACTTCCACCTGCCTCCAGAATCTTTCTGGTGCTGTCAATGTGGCTCTTCAGACGAACCGTTTCCTCATCTACACAGATTTTATCCGCGTATATAACGACCTCGGTTGCGATCCGGTTCTCATCGATTGCTGAGCTATCAACCAGTTCTGAAATCTTGTCGATCAATTTCTGACGATAAGCTGTTATAAGCTCCGGTGATACTTCTTCAATATAATCAACTGCAGCCGTCATATTGTCAAGCTTCTCCAGCAGATTAACCTTCAGGTTCTCACCTTCCACCATTCTTGACTTCACAAACTTATCAGCCGCCTCGTCAAGTGCACCCTGTATCAGGCTCCATAACTCATCTTCATCTACTGTCTGCTCTTCCAGAACAAAAACCTCCGGAAGTCTGCATATAACCGATGGACTGATATCATTTGTAAGATTGAAATCTGCTGCCATCTGATTCATATAGCCAACATATTCCTCTGCCAACTCTTTATTATATTTTACTGAGACATTTGTCTCGGTCAGATCTTCATAAGTGATAAAGACATCTATCTTACCACGTTCTATATACTTCTTTAAATATGCTCTTATAGTTGTTTCAAAAAAACTCAGTTTCTTTGGTGTTTTTACATTGATCTCGCAAAACCTGTGATTAACAGCCTTAATCTCCACAACTATCTTACGGGCTCCGGAAACGACTTCACTTCGTCCAAAACCTGTCATGCTCTTAATCATAAAAATCACATTCTCCTTAAAACAATGGATACTATATTATACTTCAACCGCCATAAAAAATCAAATATTTTATCTCGTTACTTCTTCTATTCCACGGATCACCGGTTCTGCTATCATTGAATAATTCGTATGATAGATGACAAATCCCGGTTTGGCTCCTGCCGGCTTCTTCAGATTCATCCGTTTTGTATAGTCGATCTCCACCTTTGGATTCTCTCTTCCAGACGAATAATATGCTGCAAGCCTTGCCGCCTCTTCGTAAGTCTGATCCGGAAGTTCTTCTGCTCCCTCCATCCGTACGATCACATGTGAGCCCGGCATCTTCTTTGCATGGAACCACATGTCCCCGCCATTTGCAAACTTAAATGTCAGTTCATCATTCTGCAGATTATTCTTGCCGACATACATATGAAAACCATCAGATGATATATAGTGATATGGCTTGCTCTTGCTGGTATGCTTATCCCCTTTTTTGCCATATCTTCCCTTAATATATCCGCTGATCATCAGCTCTTCTTTTACCTGAGCTAACGCATTTTCATCCAGTGTCATATCAATAAATGTCTGAACCGATTGTAAATATTCCAGTTCGTGTCCCGTCTCAACGGTCAGCTTCTCTAATGCTTCATATGTCCGCTTCTGCTTATTATACTTTGCAAAATACCGTTTTGCATTCTCAAGCACCGATATTGTCGGATCGAGTGGAATCTCGATTTCTTCATTTGTGTAATAATTCAGTGCATGGAAGCTCTTTGCCCCCTGCTCCACTCCATATCCATAGGTATTGATCAACTCTCCATATACCTTATATTTCTCCCGACCTTCGGTATCCTTCATCTGCTTTAACTGCAGATCATATTTCTTACTGGTCCTCTCGATCGCAGTTGAGATGATCTTCCGCAGGTCTGCTGATTTCTGCCGGATTCTTGTTACCTTGCTCTTCTTAAAGTAATACTCATCTAAAACCTTTGAAATTTCATCCTTATCTTCTGCCTGATAGTCCTGATACATCGTAAGTCTGACCGATGAAAATTCAACCGGCACATACCCATCATATACAATATTCGGCACATAGTTTTCTGTCTTTATATCGGAAACCAGTTTCTCAAATTTCTGGTACAGATTCTCTTTCTGACTATCCGTTAACGCTGCTGTTGACTGTCCGCCATCGATTCCTGCACGATAACAAAGCTCATTTGCGATCAGGGGTGAAATACCTGTAACTGAGGTATAAATTGCCTTTGTAACAGTTACAGGCTTTGTATATACCGCAGATGCAAAATAATCCTGATCTGCATCATATGGAGAACGCTTATCACCGGACGGCGGATATACATAAGCTTTACCCGGAAGGACCTCTCTCACCGAGCTTACCAGATGGGATATATGCTTGATACTGTCAATGATCATTCCATCTGCATCCGTGAAAATAATATTACTGTGCTTACCCATGATTTCTATAATAAGCTTCTTTTGGCACAGATCTCCCATCTCATCAAGATGCTCGATCGTGAATTCCACAATACGTTCAAACCCCGGTTGACAGACATCTACGATTCTGCCATTTCCGATATGCTTACGAAGCAGCATACAGAAATTCGGAGCTGTCATCGGATTCTCCTTAGGCACCTGCAGCAGATAGATCAGAGGCAGACTTGCATCTGCAGATAACAGTAAGCGGTAATTCTCCCTGTTGTTTTTTATAATAATATTCAGTTCATCATTTTCCGGCTGGTAGATCTTATAGATCCTTCCATCCACTAATTTCTTTTTCAGATCACTTACAACATTTGATATTACAACTCCGTCAAAAGCCATATGAAACCACCTTTCCTGCACAGATCCACCTATTTTCGTACGACCGCAGCTCCAGATCTGTATGTTCTGCGGTAAAAAGGCAGAAAATGTATCGCAACATCTTCTGCCTGATTTTTCATTTATGAAAAATGAGTTTGACCGTTCGTTTTTATAATGAATTGTAAAGATCGTTATAGATCTTTGCTGAATTGTACCAGGAGTAATCCATTCTCATGCCACGCTCCTGAATACCATACCATGCATCTTTGTTGTTATAATAAACTTCCTTTGCATAGTTGATCGCATCTAACAGCTCATATGCATTGTAATTTGCAAATGAGAAACCTGTACCTGTATTCTCAAACTGGTTATATGGTTCTACTGTATCTTTCAGACCACCAGTCTCTCTTACGATCGGAACAGTTCCATAACGAAGTGCCATTAACTGGGTCAGACCACATGGCTCAAATCTGGATGGAACAAGCATAACATCACAACCCGCATACATCTTATGGGATCTTTCATCCGAATAATAAATATTCGCAGAAACCTTTGCAGGATGAATGCCCTGATAATAACGGAACATATCTTCATATCTGCTGTCACCGGTTCCAAGAACGATGAACTGGACACCATCACAACAGATATCATTCATAATGCGATCAACCAGATCCAGTCCCTTCTGGTCTGTCAGTCTGGATATAATACCGATAACAAACTGCTTATCATCCTGTGGAAGTCCACATTCCTTCTGAAGTTCAACCTTGTTGATCTTCTTCAATTCACGGAAATTGTCGACACTGTAATTCTTATACACCTGTGAGTCTGTAGCAGGATTCCATACATCGTAATCAATTCCGTTTACAATTCCCCAAAGTGACTGCCATCTTGCACTCAGAAGTCCATCCAAGCCTTCACCGTAATATGGTGTCTGAATCTCTCTGGCATATGTGTTACTTACTGTTGTGATCTTGTCTGCATATACAAGACCACCCTTTAACATACTTGCATCTTTTCTGACTTCCAGCTTATCCGGTGTGAATACATAATCCGGAAGACCGGAATCTGCCTTGATCGTATCGATATCCCACTTACCCTGGAACTGTAAATTATGGATCGTCATAACAGACTTCATGCCACTGAAAAACGGATTTCCGGCAAATAACGTTTTCAAGTATACAGGAACCAGACCAGCCTGCCAGTCATGGCAGTGCAGGATATCCGGCTGGAATCCTACTGCCGGCAGGATACATAATGCTGCCTTTGAAAAGAAGCTGAACTTTTCAATATCCCACTTTACATCTCCGTATGGGGTAAATCCATTGAAGTAATATTCATTATCAATAAAATATACTTTTACTCCTTCGTATTCCAGATACATAACCCCGACATAATCGTTCTTATATCCGATATCCATATAGAAATGGGTCAGATACTGCATTTTTTCTCTGTATTTATTTGGAATACAAAGATAGTTCGGCATGATAACCCGAACATCATATTCATTTCTGTCAAATATTTTTGGAAGTGTTCCTACAACATCCGCCAGACCACCCGTTTTGATAAATGGTACACACTCTGAAGCAATATAAGCAACTTTCTTCATCTTCTCTTATTTCCTCCCATGGAATAACTCCAAAATAATATTAATTTTATCATATTTATACATATAATTCAATGAATAAAGGTGCTGCATTTTATCGCAATTATAAAATTTGGCTGTGGACTTTTGGTTACTTTTCCATTATGATGAAAATGATCGGTCAACACAGTTTTGAATGGTATCCGGCATACCCGGAAATGACCGTCAATTTTATTTTAATAAGGAGACCAAACATGGCAAAACAGAATGATGATGAATTAGATGATATCGAAATGATGTCACTTGAACTCGACGACGGAACAAACCTCGAATGTGAGATTGTTGCTACCTTTGATGTTGAGGATACCTCTTATATTGCTTTGCTTCCTGTCGAAGCACCGGAAGGTTATGATGATGACGAGGTTCTTGTATACCGTTATATTGAACTTCCAAACGATGAATTCACACTGGAACCAATTGATGATGAAGAAGAATTCGATATGGTTGCTGATGCTTTTGATGAAATTCTGGATGAGATGGAATTCAATTCCATGTCTGAAGATGACTAATCATCTTCAGACACAGTAACCAGATTATTTTTTATCGTATATTCGATACTTAATGTTTTTGTGATCTGATCTTTTTCAAAATACACACAGATTTTTTTATCATCCACAAATGTTATGACACCTTTGCCATATCGTTTGTGGATGATTTTATTTCCAACCTGCAGCATATCATAGTCGATCACCATTTCTGTTACAAACCGGGAAATCTGTCCCGTCTTTCCATACACCACTTTCGGTACATAGATATACAGACCATATCGTGCCCTGGTAACGGCAACATAGAACATTCTCCGTTCTTCCTCCAGTTCCGCATCTGTGACCGATTTCTTATGGGGCGTCATTCCTTCTACTGCATTCATGATAAATACCTGATCAAACTCCAGTCCTTTTGCCCCATGCATCGTCGCAAGTACAACTGCATCCTTTGCGTGTTCCGCTGTTTTTCCCTGTTCCTTCAGTTTTATCCTGTATTCATTTAACAGGTTAAACCACTCAATAAAGGAATCGGCACCTCTTGCCATCTCCTGAAATTCATCCGCAATATCCATATACTCCTGCGGATCGATTCCTCTATATGAAGCATATTCCTTCAGATATTCATCATATCCAACCGCTTTCCTGATATAATTAACGGCTGCATATGGTTTTAATTCTGCGATCCTCCTGAAATCCGTTTCCAGGGTTACCAGATTCTGCACTATCCTGTGATTATCCTTATAGAATTCCTGCATCCGTTCCAGATCTACCGGATCAGTTTCCAGACACTCCCGGCTTATATACCGGTTCGGTCGGTTTATGATCCGTAAAAATAATGCCCGTTCTCGGTTTCCAAGTGCTGCCTTAATATAATCAAGGATATTCACAACGACAAAATGGGAAAACAGATCCGGCATATTATCCTTCATCCGGAATGGAATATTATTCTGCATCAGCTTCATTGCAAGTCCGGATGGTTCCGAATTGGTACGGTAAAGAATAGCGATATCCGAATATGGAATACCCTGCTGATTCATCTCCCGGATTTTCTGTATGATACCATCTGTTTCCTGCCGCATTCCCTCGACTTCAATCACATGCACACGCTCACACTGACTTTTCTCAAATGCAGACCAGATCTCCTTCTGATACCGCTTCTTATTGTTCTTAATGATACGTCCTGCCGATTCCACGATTGCACTGCTGCATCTGTAATTTATACTTAAGCAGACCATCCGGGTATCCGGAAAGTCATCCGGGAAGCCAAGCATGATCCTCGTATCTGCGCCACGGAATCCATAAACAGACTGGTCGTCGTCTCCCACCGCGAATATATTATGTTCTTTTCCTAACAGCAGCTTCACAGTCTGATACTGGATCCTGTTAATATCCTGAAACTCATCGATCAGAATATACCGGAACCTCTGCTGCCACATTCTCCGGATATCCGGTCTGTCCCGAAGCAATTCATATGTAAATACGAGCATATCATCAAAATCAATCTTATTATTCGCCCGAAGCACCTCTTCATACTCCCTGTAAGCAATCCGGAAATCTTCCGGCTTCATGTTCATCGAATGATACTGTCCGATCGGTGTCCGTTCACTTTTTACCAGACCAATCTCTGCAATTACATTTTTTGCAAAATCATCCTGTCCATTGTATTCCATATTATGTTTTTCAATAATACTGCGAATGATCTGATATTTCTCCGATTCCAGTATAATATTGCTTCCATTATATCCATAGGCTTGACGTAAAATCATGAAAAATACCGAGTGAAAGGTTCCAAAGGTAACACCACTCGAATATCCCATTATTTTCTCAAACCGGCTTTTCATCTCCCCTGCTGCTGCCTTGGTAAAGGTGATCACCAGGATCTGACTTCCATTTACCCGGCCATGCTCCAACATATATTTCACCCGGTGCGTGATCACCGTCGTTTTTCCACTTCCCGGTCCCGCCAGAACCAGCATTGGCCCTTTTTCATGCCGGATTGCATCTAATTGTTCCTTACTGAATTGCTGTTTTTCTTCCAATCGTTCTTCCCTTCAACAGAAAAGAGAACAGGACGGATACAACCATCTGTCTGTTCTCTTTCTCTTTCCTGTTATAAAATTCTGCTGTAGTTCTTCTTTATCAGATTATCTACCGCAGCATTTCTTATACTTCTTACCACTACCACAAGGACATGGATCATTTCTTCCAACCTTTGGAGGCTTTACAAGTGTTCTGGATGTCTTCTCTTTCTTATAGAGTTCATCTCTCTTTTCCTGTGTAAGGATCTTGTCCCATGCAGGTAATGTATATAACCATTCTGCATTGCATCCAACCATGTTCATATACAACTTCTCATAATCAATACCAAGTGTTACTTCTGAATCCTCTGTAACCTCGTCGAGATTATTCGATGTGATCAGACTGTCATCAATTCCATCCAGGAAACCGATCATGGTCTGGATACTTACTTCAAACTTCTCTGCAAGTGCCTTTACTGTTCCTTTTACAGGATCTGCCTTTGGATTTGCAAGAATTATTTCATAAATACCTTTTTCTGCCTGAAAATAATCAAACCAGAACTGCTTTCCTTCTGGTGTTCTGTCATCAAAACCATACGCATAATCGCGCCACTGTGATAATAAACTCATGTTACATACCTCGTTTCAATTTTTAAAACTTTATAGAGTATATCAGATAATCCCTTATTTTTCAACATTATTCTTTTCTGTTTCATCTGACGACACAGCCTGATCTGCCAGTTCTTTTCCTTTTGCTGTAAGCAGCTTTGTGATCAGACTGATTCCATAAAATAATACCGGAACCAGAATACACAGAAATAATGCCGCTGAAAAATATTCACTGCCTGTTATTCCCAGAATAAATGCCCAGACAACCAGTCCAAGGATCACAAGGACCATAAGAAAGGCTGCTATCCGCTTCATTTTCTCCATTAAAGTTCTTCCTTTATCTTCTTAAAATATTGTTTTATGTTCTGCTCATATCCATTATCCGACGGTTCATAAAACTGTCTGTCTGCAATCTCATCAGGCAGATACTGCTGCTTTACATAATGATTTGGATAATCGTGTGCATATTTATAACCTGTATGTCCAAGCTTCTTTGCTCCGCCATAATGCGCATCCCGCAGATAGACCGGAACCTGTCCTGTCTGCTCATGTTCCACAACATTTTTTGCAGAAAAGATCGCATTCACGATCGCATTACTCTTTGGAGCGCATGCCACATAGATCGCCGCATGTGCAAGTATAATCTGAGCCTCCGGCATACCGACCCGCTCTACCGCCTGCGCACATGCTGTTGCAACACAGATTGCATTTGGATCCGCATTTCCAACATCCTCACAGGCACATATCATGATCCGTCTTGCTATAAATGTAATGCTCTCTCCACCGTACAGCATCTTTGCCAGATAAAATACGGCAGCATCCGGATCGGAACCACGCATACTCTTGATAAATGCAGAAATGATATCATAATGATTGTCTCCGTCCTTATCATATCGGAATGCTCTTCTCTGAATACATTCCTCTGCCACCGACAGCGTAATATGAATCTTCCCATCTGCTTCCGGTTCGGAAGAAAGAACCCCAAGCTCTACTGCATTTAGTGCACTTCTGGCATCACCTTCTGACATATCACTTAAGAATTCCACGGCATCATCATCTATACATGCATTAAAGGCTCCCATGCCCTTCTGGTCATAAACAGCCTTTAATATGATCTCTTTTATATTTTCTTTTGACAACGGTTTTAATTCAAAAATATTAGATCTTGAAATTAAAGCCCCATTCACTTCAAAGTAAGGATTCTCTGTCGTTGCTCCAATCAGGATGATCGTTCCATCCTCCACAAATGGAAGCAGATAATCCTGCTGTGATTTATTAAAACGATGAATCTCATCAATAAAAAGTATGGTTCGTTTTCCATACATTGCTTTCGTATTCTTCGCTTCTTCTATGATCTGCTCCATATCCTTCTTACCGGAGGTTGTCGCATTGATCTGCTTGAAATCCGCCTTTGTCGTATGTGCGATCACCATGGCAAGCGTCGTTTTTCCGGTTCCAGGCGGTCCGTAAAAAATCAGCGAGCTAAGCTTATCCGCCTTTATCGCACGATAGAGTAATTTCTCTTTTCCGATAATATGCTCCTGCCCGATCACCTCATCCAGGCTCTCAGGTCGCATTCGTTTTGCCAGAGGAGAATCATCATCCTTCTGGTTTTCTCTCATATAATCAAATAAATCCATTCTTATTCATCCTAAATAACATCAAGCTTCTTAAGGATCTCGTTGAATTTCATAATATCAATCGGTTTGCAGATGTAATCATCATAATCATCACTGGCCTGATTGCTGTCAAAGCTGGTTTCATCCAGTGCACTTGTCATAATAACCTTTGATCGTAACATTCTGGATACGCCATGCTTTCTCTCTGCATTTCGAATCGATGCAAGTACCTTATATCCATCGATCTTCGGCATCATGATATCCAGACAGACAAGTTCAAAATTTTCACCCTTTTCCAAATGATTTACAAATTCATCAACCGCTGCAATTCCATCTGGTGTAATTACAACTTCTCCAAATTTACTTAAATATTTTGATAAAAACTTTGCATTTGCAACATCGTCCTCAGCAATTAATATTCTCATGACAAACTTCCTCCTACTTTAAAATCTAAGCATCTTTTCAATCTGGTTCAGCATCTCTTTTACTTCAACACGAAATGTTTTCTTGGAATATTTGGTTCTTCGCTCTAAAAGACCCTCTGTAAATATACCGTTAAACATCAATGTCAATTCCCGTGGGGTAAATACCTCCCGAATCTCTCTGTCTGCTATAGCGTCTTCAAACAGCTTACAGACAAATTCATTTCTCTTCAGAATACATTCAGAAATAACTTCTCGTGTCTCACTCAGATGCAATAATTCCTCATAATGCAGCATAATCGCACCCATACCGATATAATTATCATAATAGGTTGCATATGTATCTGCATAAAACCGTAATTTATCCATATTCGATCCGGTCTGATGATCCACGGTCATCTGGATATTCTTATCAAATGCCGCATATTGTACGACCACTTCCGTCAATACTTCATCAATACCCCCGAAGTATTTATAGATCAAAGTTTCGGATATATTTTCCTTACGAGCCAGATTCTTGGTTGTCAGAGCATTCAATCCCAGATCGCCGATTAATTCAACTGCCGATGCAACGATCTTATCCCTTCTTGAAACGTAATTCTCAGCCACACCGTTCTCCTCTCAACACATAAACTTACACCCAATATATACTATATAATTCTATGTCATGCTCATTCGTTTGTCAATCAAAAAAGCTTCAAATTAATATACGCAGAACACAGTTATAAACATCTCTTTTTTCTTCTGTTTTCAAGGTGCTATTATACCTTTGTTTCTGATGAAACACCTGTTTTATACAGTTACAGTCGTCAGTATCTGCTCTTTCCGATCGTAATAATAAACATTATAAGAAAGGATATCCTGTCGGTGAAGCACGCTGTCATTTGCTTCTTTCACAATATCTGCCAGCATCTTTGGCTCCGACACTTTTCCAGCCTCCACAAACATACACTCATGAATACTGGACGGCATAATATAGATACTGTCCCCGGCAAGCTCCGTACACATATCAAGGATCCCCCGGTACAACATAGCTCCGGCTCCGTTTAATCCCATTTCATTTGATAATACATACAGTTCTCCGCACTCGCCCGAAAACTCATCTTCCACAAATGCAGGAAGACAGTTTCTCGCCTTCAGATATGCTGTGATCCGGTCGATCACTGGAGGAAAATATCTTGGCGTATTCCTTTCTGCCAGTTGGTAAAGTGTCTTCGTATCTGTATGCCATCGTTTCAGATCATCCTCTGATACCGTTGAGGATGCCATCCCATTCTCACCTTTATGAAAGACACATCGAAATATGATCGCCAGATCATGAAACGGAATATACGGAACATGCTCCAGATATTCTTCATTCATACTTTGATTCACAACCGTATAGATCAGCCGGTTCTTCACCCAGTTAAAATCCATATAGTTCTGAATTTCATTGTCGGATGATACTTTGGTACATCGTTCCGTAAAGATATCCTTTATCCTCAGAACAACAGTATGTATCTCCTCCTTTTGAATATCCTCTCTGTAAAAATCGTCAATATATATCGTTGGTGTTATCATGGAATTCCTGTCCCTTATATTGATTCCTGTAAGGATCAGACCGTTATTTTTTACAACTCTGGTAACCGCAACCTCCATATTGTCCGGTTCAAATAAAACCGCCAGCCCATCTCTGACTGTTTCTGTAAATTCATTAAATTTCATTTTATCTCTCCTTCGCAGCTTCTTTGTCTGAAACATTTCGAAAAAATGATAAAATCCGGATTCTATTGCTGAAATATTTCTTCCATCATGATAAAGAATTTCCTATGTGCCGTCAACATTTTGCGTGTGTTTATTTGTAACAGCTTGTGCGTTTCTGTAACAGTTTTTCTTTCAAACAAGCAAAAACGGATGTGTATTTCGCATCTTTCTTATCAAAATCTGCAAAAAACACATCCGCTCTTATATTTTTTTAACGATGGGTAACAATGCTTTTATCCGCCTGCTCACAGGCAAAACCAGCCATCCCTATTTATATTCTTTTACATATTTTGACAAAAAACTGACAAATGCGTCCATCTCTGCATCCGTTCCGATCGAGATTCTCAGATAATTGTCAATCCTTGGCTTATCAAAATAACGCACATAGATATTATTCTCTTTTGCTGCAGCAAAGATCTCCTTTGCAGGAATACTCTCATGTGTTGCAAATACAAAGTTTGCAGATGATGGCAGACAGGTAAATCCAAGCTCTGCGATCTCTTTCACAAATCTTTCTCTGGTTACAATGATCTGTCCAACCTTCTCCCTGAAATATGCTTCATCACGAATGGATTCTACACCAAGCACCAGAGACGGGCGGTTCATCGTATATGAATTATAGGAGTATTTCACATCATTTAAGGCTTTGATCAGTTCAGAGTTGCTGATTGCATAACCGATTCGAAGGCCCGCCATGGAACGTGATTTTGAAAAGGTTCTGACTACCACAAGATTGTCGTATTTGTTGATCAGTGGAAGTGCTGTTTCTCCTCCAAAATCAATATATGCCTCATCTACGATCACGATCATGTCCGGATTGTTCTTTATGATCTCCTCTACATGCTCCAATGATTCGTAGATACCGGTCGGTGCGTTTGGATTCGGAAATACGATTCCACCGTTTTCGCCCTTATAATCATCTATCTTCAGACGGTAGTTCTCATCAAGCGGCATCTGCTTATATGGAATCCGGAACAATTCTGCCCATACATCATAAAAAGAATATGTGATATCCGGGAACAGAATCGGTTTATCCGAATTAAAGAAGGTCAGAAATGACATTGCAAGTACATCATCGGAACCTACACCGACAAATACCTGTGATGCATCCACACCATGATACTCCGCCAGTGCATCCACCAGTGCGCCTGCTGTCGGATCCGGATATAACCGTAACAGATCCTCATTATCCTGAACCGCTTTTACTCTTGGAGACGGTCCATACGGATTCTCATTTGTATTTAATTTGATCACATTGGTATTCTTTGGCTGCTCACCAGGTACATATGGCTCTACCTGACGAATATTATCTCTCCATGATGCCATGATTTATCCTCCATATTATCTCTGCTAATCAGCAGGTTATCGTTTTCAGTTGTCTATTCTATCATTTTGCAAGATGAGATACAAGCTAGGAATCATCTGACACTTATTTATAAAAGGCCTGTACGATTGCATCCACATCTTCTTCTTTGGACTTTTTACCATACAGATAATAGTCAGCATTCGTTTTAAAAGAATCGTAGATATTTTCCTTCTCAAATATCGGCGGCAAAATTTCCAACCGACCTGCATTCTGTTCTCTCTAAAAAACAGCAGTATTGTCTTTGCCTTAAATTTTCGTATCTGAATTTCTGTTTTTGTATTTTCTGAAAATGCCATTTTCCGCTCCATATTCAAACTGACATACTACAACCTTCGTTCTATTCCGGAGATAGGCACATTCTATATCTGTACTGCCCAGATAGAAATATTATACTCAATTTTTCAGATATGGCAAATAAATCCTTTTATAACAGAATGTGTTTTTTCCAAATTCCGGCTTTGTAAAATAAAAATGATATTATAGCTCCAACGGCTGTCGCGATCGGTATAGATATCGCAATTCCTCTTACACCAAGTTCACAAAGAAACGCCAGAACGTATGCTAACGGAATACGAACGATAAATGCAGATATCATATTTGTAACCAGCGTAATCCATCCATTTCCAGTTGCGGTTGAAACCGTATTAAACGACATGATAAATGGAAGTCCCACATATTCAAACGAAAAAGCAAAGATATACGGCAGACCATAGGCCAGGACATCTTCTTTTACGCCAAACAGATGAAATATCTGCTCCGGGAATATGTGCATCAACGTAAACACGACCAAAGACACGCCAATACAGAGAACCAGACAACAGTGCATAGTCTTTGATGATCGTTTCACATCTTTCTTGCCCATATTCTGTGCGATCATAGCTGATGCAGCCGAACTGATCGCTGCTTCCGGAAGAATTGCAAATCCATTAAAGTTATTTACTATTCCTGCTGCAGCCGATGCTGCTACACCCCCCGCCCTGTTAATGAATGTAGTCAAGATCAAAAACGAAAAATTTGTACCAACCATTTGAATACTAAGCGGCAATCCGGTACGAAGCAGAGTGTGGAATTCCTCTTTTATAAAATGGAAAGAAGATGGTTTGAAATCAAACATAAAATCATGATGTTTTAAATATATTATACAAAATAACATCGAACAGCCTTGTGCAAATACAGTTGCAACAGCAGCACCACCGGCTCCTAAATGAAATCCGGCAACCAGCACCAGATCCAGAATAATGTTGATCACACATGCAATCATAACAAAGATCATCGGTGTCCGGCTGTCACCAAGTCCACGCATAATTGCACTTAATGCATTATAACCATAAATAAATAATAAGCCCAAAGTGCAAATAAACAAATACTGTTCTGCCTGCGAAAATGCCTCTTCAGGTGTATCAAGTAATCGGAGTAACGACTGTTTAAATATAAATAACAGTACCATAAATACTGCTGCCATAACTGTCAATGTTATGAATAATGTACTGATCGCTCCATTGATCTTATCCTTACGCTTTGATCCAAGATAGTTTCCAAGCATCACAGTTCCTCCGCCTGACAGTCCCGCGGCAAGATTGGTCAGGATCACAAGCACCTGCCCTCCGATATTAGCTGCCGATATGGAATTTGTTCCGCCAAAATGTCCTAAAATGATCAGATCGATCAGGCTGTATAAGGACTGGATCAAATTACTGATAAAAAACGGCACAGCAAACCATACAAGCTGCTTCCAGATATTTCCTTTTGTAAGATCATGTTCAAATGTACTCATATCTGCACTCACCTCTTTTGTAATTAAAATGGTATATATTCTTTATTAAATCCATGTTTTTACTTCTAATTCATATGCTCTAACATATTTATATCGCCAGACTGTATTGCCTGAATATTCTTTTTAATTCGTTCTTCTTCCCAGTCCCACCATCTGATTTCTTCAAGTTTCTGAATCGTTTCTTCATCAAATCGTTTACGGATTGGCTTTGCCGGTACTCCTCCAACTATCGTATATGAAGGCACATCCTTTGTTACCACTGCACGAGTGCCTATAATTGCGCCATCACCGATTGTTACACCAGACAAAATAACTGCTTCATACCCAATCCACACATCATTTCCAATTACAATATCACCCTTATTGTCCCATGCATCGCATATATTCTTTGCATCCAATCCCCATTCTTCAAAGAAAACAGGAAACGGATACGTAGATAACGATTTCATTGTGTGATTTGCACTGGTAAATAAAAATTTTGCCCCACATGCAATAGAACAGAATTTTCCAATTTTTAGCTTATCCTTATTAACTGGATAATGATACAAAACATTATTTTTTTCAAAATCAATCGGATCATGTACAAAATCGTTGTACATTGTATAATCCCCTACCTCTATATCAGGGGTATTTATAACATTTTTCAGATAAACAATCTGTTTATCGAATGTTCTTGGGAAAATATTATCTTTCATTTTCTGCCTCCTGTTGTCAAAAATATCTGTAAAATTCTCGAAATCTCCATAACTGCAACCTTCAGCATCACACCACCGGACATTACATAAAACCATATTTCACGCATATGTTGTGATTTCGCTAATGGCGTTGCTATTGCTGCAATAATTATGATCATTGCTCCGACACATCCAATGACGTTTGGAACGCTTACAAGTGAAAATATACCGGGATTACAGCTTCCGTCTATTGCATTCTGTATCGTTTTATCAAGTCCATCTCTTGTCGCTGCAAAGCAGCATATAACAAGACCATATATCAGAACAAACAGGCTTCTTCTGCCCCAGAAATTTATGTTGCTTCTGCTACTGATCGAATATCCAACAAATCCTACCAACGATAAAATCATAAGTGTAGTAACCGTTGTTACTATATTTCCAAAATAAAGTTTCATTCTCTTTACCTCCTGCTGATTAATACTTTTATGTCACTTACCATAATCCATACAAACTAAACACGATCATCTTAGTTTTTTCTGGTGTAAACTATGTTCAGTTTGATGTATTTTTCTGCATTTCCTGTAGAAAATGATCCATGTGATCTTCCAGAAGCTTTATCACCTTATTCTCGTCATCTACTCCATCATATATGCTGTAAAGCAAAAAAATAGGTCCATAAAAATCAAGTGCTGTCTGTCTGGCTTTTCTTGCATCCCCCAGCATATCCGAGAACAAAGCTTCTATATAAGTTAACGGTCCACCTGCAAGATAATTCTGATATAACTGTGCCATCTGCGGATCCCTGTACTGTTCCAATGTCAGCATCTTACGGAAACAGGATGAGAATTCTTCCTCTGTCCAGTGAAGAAACTGCACCTTTGTGAACTGCTTAATTTTATCAAATGCTGTTTCTTTGTACTCGGTCGCAACCTTTTCCAGATTACCCTCCGGCATCTCATATCGCTTTACTCTCTCCATATCCAGTTCATTCATTTTGTCAATAATACTGTCCAATATCTCCTGCTTGCTTTTATAATGCTTATACAAAGCAGCCTTGGTTACTCCAAGCTTTGAAGCAATATCATTCATGGATGTTCCCATATATCCACTCTGTGCAAATAACTTCAACGCTTCTTCCAGTATTTTGTCCTTTGTGTTCTTTTCTTTAATCTCCATACTTGTCTCCTAAATCAACCTCATCAACAGGTTACCTTTTGGTTACTTTATTATAGTTACCTATCGGTTACTTGTCAACAGCTATTATTTAGAAATAGAAAAGAACATCATTAACTGCCTATTAAACTCTTCCACTTCATGCTCGTCAACCAGATAGCCTTCCGGTGTTGCATATTCCCCTGTTATCCCATCCAGAAAACCTGGTATCAATTCTCTGCACAAGAAGAATGATGCATCTTCCCCCTCCGGCAATCCGTGATAACGGATACCATACTCGCTTGCCTGTCTAAAACCACTCTTACCGTAAAAATCAATATTTCCCTTCATGATATGATTCTCCCCTATTTCAACTCTTGTACTATGCCGTTCAATGCTAAAACAACTTCTTCTTTTACTTTTTCCTTATCAACTGCTCCATCATAAATACTGTAATAGAAGTACATAATTGCATAAAATCTCGATGCTTTATCTTCCGCATCTATAATTCCCATGCTCTCAAATAAATCTTTTACATAAGAAGCAGGTCCTGCCACCAGATACTGCTGATATAGATTCTGCATCTCTTCACTACGAAACTGCTCTATTATCAGCATTTTTCGAAACGACGATGCAAAAGCATCCTCAGTCCAGTATTCAAACATAGACTTGCTATATTTTACAAAAGCATCCAATGACACCGTCTCATACTTTTCAGGCATTCTCTCTTTATCATCCTCCGGCATATCATGATCGGATGCCTGCTCACTATCCTGTTGCTTCATCCTCTCCACTATACAGTTAAAAATATCTCTTTTGCTCTTATAATGACGGTATAATGCTCCCTTTGTCATACCAAGTTCTCCTGCTATCTGGCTGACTGAGACAGCCTCGTAACCATCCCTGGCGAAAAGATTAAGTGCCGCAATTAATATTTCTTCTTTTCTATTACTCATACTAATAACCTCCGAAAAAAATAAAATATAGCCGAATAGTATATTTGTTTGCATAATATACCATCCGGCTATGCCTATCATACATAAATTTACTTACTAACCGAAACATCCATGATGCAATCCGTCTGATCATAATCTACAGAAACGCTATATTCATCATCCCGCTCGGCATCGTAGGAATCCTCATCTTTATCTGCATCCTTTGTATATCCCCTTTCCTTGCATAAATCTATATATTCCTCAAATTGCGACTCTGATACTCCATACACATCAAAGCATAGATAATCATCCAGATCTAATGTTACTTTTATAACTTCTGCCTCCGGCTTATCAATCTCTGTCCCAATCTCTTTTTCTGTCCATTGTACTGCCTCTTCACTATCAGATTCCAAGGAGTATTTCTGTGATTTGAAATCATAATATTCTGTATATAATCTACCATTACTTACGAATTCTATTGTTGCAATATCCGGCTGCATAAGTTCCAGATGTGCTTTATCCTTTAAATAATAAATTCCAGAAAAATAGTGACATGGTACGTTAGATACTTCATCTCCTTCTTTCACCAATCTTTCTACACTTGTATTCATTCCAATTGTTTCTTCTTTTATTTTGGTCATATCATCATCACTTAAATCAAATTTTTTCTCTATGTCCGAATAAAACTTTTGTTTTTCTTCTTCCGTTATTCCCTCTTTTTCAGTATAGTCCAGACCGAAATAAACAATGTCCGCCTTTGAATTATTTACATAATTCATCACAATATGTCTGTCTCCATCTATTATTCCTTCTCCTACATTCCAATCAATATCCTCAATTTTTACAGTTTCAGAGTCTGATTTTTTATTATCTTTATGCTTCTGATCTGTTCCTGCACTTTGACAACCTGCTAACAACATAATTGCCCCAATAAATGTTGTGATTATAATTTTCTTTTTACTTCTCATTTGTCTTCCCTCCATTTTCAGATTTTCCATTCATGCTATTAATATAAACTCTCGCCTGTTGAATAAGTTCCGTCATTTTTTCTGTTTCACATTCAAGCATTCTCACATGTACTTCCATCGCATCTTTTCTTACATTGTCAGGTGCATCTATAATTTCTTTTACCTCCTCCAGTTTAAACCCAAGCTGTTGTAAGAAACGAATCATTTGTGCTCTCTGAAACGCCTGCTCATCATATAGCAAATGACCATATTTATTTTTTGCCGAAGGCTTCAATAAACCAGCCTGCTCATAACATTGAATACTTCTTCTTGAAACATTCAATCGTTCACACATTGTTCTTAAAGTCATTAGTTCCATATACATCCTCCTTCAGCCTAAATCTGCACGTTACGTGCTGTCAAAGGCTTTTATGATTTTTTATTTCATAAAAGAGAATGTTTTTTTCGCGAACCATTTCCCATGCTGCAAATTATTCGGTTATATCCCTCTTTGTATCTTCAATTAATTCATTCAGTTTTTTTATGACTCTCTCAGGTTTATTTCTAACCAGAAGATTTCTCAGTTCTTCTAAATCTCTTAACAATTTTCTGTTAAATGCTGTAAATATAACTGTATTATCTTCCACTTCTCTATGCATATCATTTGTCTCCTATTCAAATTCTTATTTTACTTTTCCGTTTGTTATGATCTTTCTGATGCTATTTCCAGATTAAATCTGCACGTTACGTGCTGTCAAAAAATTTTTCTCTTATAAAAGAAATTGTATTTTTCGCGAATATGAGAAGTTCTGAAAGATATTCATGGATTTAAAATTTGTTAGGCATGGGACAAAATGCCACATCTGGTTGAATTTACAGAGAACGCAAGGATCGTCATAATTTTCCGGAGCCAAGTAATCCATCTTCTGTCACTATTCCAGAAAAATCATTTGCTAATATTCTTGTATTGACTTTAGAAGATGCCTCGTGATATGTTCATTGTGAATATGCTCTGGTGCTTTCGAATCCGGGATCTTTTATCTACACCTAAAATTAAATAGTGTATTTAACCGGGCAGCCGAGGGGTGTTACACCATATCCGTTCGAGTCTTGGAAGGGAGTGGTGCCTTATGAGTACATATGAGGAATTTATGGTTATATTAACCGTTGCGTTACTTATTGTAGCAATTCTGAATCTTAGAAAGTAAGAAAAAACACCTCAGCCGGCTATGATATGATACCTCTAAAGTAGACAGATTAATTATAAAATCTGTTACTTTGGAGGTATTTTTCATGTCTAGAAAAGAAAGATTTACTCCTCAAGAAAAAGAGCAAGCTTGTATTGACTATATTGAGGGGAATCGTTCCAGATCCGAAATATGTAGAGAACTTTATATTTCGACTAGTACTATTCAACATTGGGCAGCCATATATAACAAATATGGTGTTGCAGGATTTGCAAAGAAAACTAAAAATTGTTCTTATTCAAAACAATTTAAGATTGAAATTGTCGAAAAATATATACGTGGTGAAGCATCATCAATTGAATTAGGCAATCAATACGACATCTCGTCCGGTCTGTTAAGAAAATGGATTCAGATGTATAATGCCAATATAGAACTTAAAGATTATAATCCCAAACAGGAGGTCTATATGGCAGAGGCAAAAAGAAGGACAACCAAAGAAGAACGAGAAGAGATTGTTGAGTATTGCTTAAATAATAATCGTGATTATAAAAATACAGCAGCTAAGTTTGATGTTTCCTATAGTCAGGTATACAACTGGGTGAGAAAATACGATGCTTGTGGTTTAGAAGGGTTGACTGACAAAAGAGGACATCATAAATCTGATGATGCGGTCGATGAATTAGAACGTCTTAGAAGAGAAAATCTTCGCTTAAAACGTCAATTAGAAGAAAAGGATATGGCTGTAGAATTGTTAAAAAAAGTGAAAGAATTCGAAAGGATGTGAGGTTAGGGAAAACACGATACGAATCAAAATATATGGCAATAAAGGAATTACACACCGAGAAAAAATGGAGTATTGAATGGATGTGCAGGCAACTAGAAATATCTCGTGCTGCCTACTATAAGTGGCTTAAGCACGAAATGCCTGAGGCTGAAATTGAAAATATCAAACTTGCAAAGTTGATTAAAGAATACGATGAGCGATTCAATCACATCCTAGGATATCGAAGAATGACATCTTGGATTAATCATTTTAATCATACTAATTATAGCAAAAAAAGAATTCATAGAATCATGAAAAAACTTGGGATACATTCGGTAATAAGAAAAAAGAAGGCGAAATATATATATTCAAAACCTGATGAAACAGCAGAAAATCTTCTTCAACGAGATTTTTATGCTACCGCTCCAAATCAAAAATGGGCTACAGATGTAACTGAGTTTAAAGTTCCTGGTGATAAAAAGAAAATATATTTGAGCGCCATCATAGATTTATATGACAGATATCCAGTAGCATATGTAATTAGTGGGCGAAATGATAATCAATTAGTTTTTAAAACATTTGATAAAGCGATTATGGCTAATCCTGATGTCAAGCCTATTTTTCACTCTGATCGTGGCTTTCAGTATACAAACAAAACATTCAAGAAAAAACTTGAAAAACAGGAAATGACACAATCCATGTCACGTGTAGGACATTGCATAGATAATGGTCCAACGGAAGGATTTTGGGGAATTATTAAATCTGAAATGTATCATATGTATGAAATAACTGATGAAAAGTCATTGCGTAATGCAATAGGTGACTATATAAGATTTTATTCCGAAAAAAGACCTCAAGATAGATATAACTGTAAAACACCACTAGAGGTGCGTCAAGAAGGTCTTGCTTCAGACAATCCAACAGCATATCCTATACCTGAAAATAAACGTATAAACAAATATAAAGAGAAATGGTGTGCATAGAAAAATACCTACACTTCAATCGAAATGTAGGTATAATCTGTACTCATTTTTAGTTATTTTACCTGTCTACTTGACAGGGGGCATATCACTAAGCATTGAGGTGTTTTTTCTTAAATAGCTTTTTGCCGGACGGATAGGTCGTATCTATCGCTCGGCTGTCTTGTTAAGTACATTATACAACATTTTAGGTATTTGTCAAAATAAAAATCCCCCAGATGCTACCAACATCTGAGGGACAAGCTACTCATAAACTATGAAAGTTACGAATATTAGTTACCTGTTAGTTGTTTGTTAGTTACAATCACTTTTTCAGGTATTTTCACGTTTCTTTATTTGGCTTATTTCCTTGCTTTTTTAGAATTTACCAGCCTTTGCAGCTTCCTCAACAGAAACAGCTACAGCAACTGTCATACCAACCATAGGGTTGTTACCAGCGCCGATCAGACCCATCATTTCTACATGAGCAGGTACGGATGATGAACCGGCGAACTGAGCGTCACTGTGCATACGTCCAAGTGTATCTGTCATACCGTAGGAAGCAGGACCTGCTGCCATATTATCTGGGTGAAGTGTACGACCTGTACCACCACCTGAAGCAACTGAGAAGTACTTCTTTCCTAACTCGTTACATTCCTTCTTGTAAGTACCAGCTACCGGATGCTGGAAACGAGTTGGGTTTGTTGAGTTACCGGTGATAGATACATCAACACCCTCTTTGTGCATGATAGCAACACCTTCTGGTACAGAGTTTGCACCATAGCAGTTAACCTTTGCACGAAGTCCTTCTGAGTAAGACTTTCTGAATACTTCTTTAACTGTGTTTGTATATGGATCATACTCAGTCTCAACAAATGTGAAACCGTTAATTCTTGAAATGATCTGAGCAGCGTCCTTACCAAGACCGTTTAAGATAACACGAAGTGGCTCTTTACGAACTTTGTTAGCTTTCTCTGCGATACCGATCGCACCTTCTGCTGCTGCGAATGACTCATGTCCTGCTAAGAAACAGAAGCACTTTGTCTCTTCTTCCAGTAACATCTTACCAAGGTTACCATGTCCAAGACCAACCTTACGTGTATCAGCAACTGAACCTGGGATACAGAATGACTGAAGTCCTTCACCGATTGCTGCTGCTGCTTCTGAAGCCTTTCTGCAGTTCTTCTTGATTGCGATTGCTGCACCTACTGTGTATGCCCAGCATGCATTCTCAAAACAAATAGGCTGAATGCTCTTTACCTGATTGTATACGTCTAAACCAGCATCCTTTGTGATCTTCTCTGCCTCTTCGATTGAGGAGATACCGTAGCTGTTTAATACTTCATTGATCTGTTTGATTCTTCTTTCATATGATTCAAATAATGCCATTATATCGTTACCTCCTTCTATTATTTCTCAATCTCTTTGTCTGTACGTGGGTCGATGAGTTTAACTGCATCTGCAACACGTCCATACTGTCCACATGACTTCTCATAAGCTGTGTTAGGGTCATCACCCTTCTTAATGAAATCAGTCATCTTACCAAGGTTAACGAATTTATATCCAATGATCATACCCTCTTCATCAAGAGCGATAGCATTTACATATCCTTCAGCCATCTCAAGGTATCTAGGACCCTTCTTTAATGTACCGTACATAGTACCAACCTGTGAACGAAGTCCCTTACCAAGATCTTCAAGTCCGGCACCGATAGCAAGTCCATCCTCTGAGAATGCACTCTGTGAACGACCATATACGATCTGTAAGAATAACTCTCTCATAGCTGTGTTGATAGCATCACAAACAAGGTCTGTGTTAAGAGCTTCCATAACTGTAAGTCCCGGAAGGATCTCTGCTGCCATAGCTGCTGAATGAGTCATACCTGAACATCCAACTGTCTCAACTAATGCTTCCTGAATAATTCCTTCCTTAACATTTAATGTCAGCTTGCAGGCACCCTGCTGTGGTGCACACCAGCCAATACCATGTGTAAAGCCTGAAATATCCTTTACTTCTTTTGCCTGTACCCATTTTGCTTCTTCTGGAATTGGAGCACATCCATGATGTACGCCCTGTCCAACTGGGCACATGTTTTCAACTTCCTGTGAATAAATCATTGTGAATCTCCTTTCGAAATATGAAAATCTGCTTAAAGCGGTTATGAATATCTATTCTTTTTTCGTAACCATCAGACATATTTTCTCATAAACCGTCAATTAAGTCTATACCAATTAATAAAAAATATCAATAAGTTTGTCTAAAAATTTGCCATGTTTTTAGATTCATATTATAATTATTTTGGTTTGCTTTTATCTTTTTAGATTTCAGTAAACCAACCCTACATTGTATAAAGAAAAGAGGAATACATATGCGTTTTATAGATCTTCATGTCCATACAACTGCTTCGGATGGTTCTTTTACTCCATCCGAAGTGTGCCAAATGGCTCTTGATAAGGGGCTTGCCGCTCTGGCGATCACCGACCACGATACGGTTGATGGAGTCCCGGATGCAATCCGGTTCATGGAAAATCATCAGCCGGTCCCGGATACACAGGATTCTCTCCCTATGGAATTGATTCCCGGTATCGAACTTTCGTGCAACTATGGTTCACGCGAGATCCATATTCTGGGCTTCTATATGGACTATACCAATCCCGGACTTCTTGCTGAATTGAACGCTTTAAAAGATGCACGTTTTAATCGAAATGTGGAAATGTGCAAGCTGTTTCAGCGTGACGGCATCGATATGACCATTGAAAAACTTCAAGAGGGAAATCCGGATACAGTCATTACCCGTGCGCATTTTGCAAGAGTTCTGATTGAAGATGGCATTGTCAAGAACAAGGATCAGGCATTTAAAAAATACCTTGGCGAAAAATGCAGATACTATCTTCCGAAACCGGAGGTCACATGTGAACGTGCTCTCTCTACCATCAACCAATATGGCAAATGTGCAGTTCTCGCACATCCGTTACTCTATAAGCTTGGTTATAACCAGATTGAGGAATTACTGGACTATCTGAAACCACTTGGGTTAAAGGGCTTAGAAGCTTATCATTCTTCTAATAATTCCTATGAGAGCGGAAAGCTCCGGGCGATCGCAGACAGACATGACTTGTTTGTCTCCGGCGGTACGGATTTCCACGGTGTGATCAAACCGGACATCTCTCTCGGAACCGGGCGCGGCGGTATGCGGATCACTACAGGAATTCTGGACAATATAAAAGTGCATATTTTTTAAAGAAAAGAAAAAAATCTCCATATTCAGATTTTCTACTGAACATGGAGATTTTTCTGTTCTGACATCTTCTTATTTAAAAAGATATTCTTTATTTCTTTTCCTTATCTTCTTCCACTACCGCTGCATTCTTCTTTTCAAGCTCTGCAACTGCATTCTTATGCATCGGAATACGACAGTTCTTGTTATTACCAAACTCAACAATGATAGTTGTGTCATCTACAATATCAAGGATAGTGCCATAGAAACCACTGGTTGTCATAATATTGTCACCCGGTTCCATCTGGTTATGCATTTCCTCTGTCTTAGCCTTCTGCTTCTTCTGTGGACGGATCATCATGAAGTAGATAATTGCAACAAAGATCAGGATATATACAACGATAAACATTGTGCTGCTACCTGTATTTGCTGCTGTACCACCGCTTAAAACCATTCCTAATGTGTTCATAATATTCTCCTTCTAAACTTCATTTGATGTTAAACTCTCTATCATAGACTTTTTATACGATGCATATGAGCCTTCTTCGATAGCCTGTCTAATCTCTTTCATCATATTATTATAAAAATACAAATTATGCAAGACGCAAAATCTCATACCTAGCATTTCATTTGCCTTTAACAGATGTCTGATATAACCTCTGCTGTAATGCTGACATGCCGGACATCCGCAGCCTTCTTCGATTGGTCTGTCATCTGTCTCATATTTGGCATTCTTCAGATTCAGTTTTCCATGCTTTGTGTATACATGTGCATGTCGTCCGTTTCTGGATGGATATACACAGTCAAAGAAATCCACACCACGGTCAACTGCTTCGAGTATATTGATCGGTGTTCCGACACCCATCAGATAAACCGGCTTATTCTCAGGAAGATATGGCACGGTTACATCCAGAATATGATACATTTCCTCCGCTGTCTCTCCAACAGCCAATCCACCAATAGCATACCCTGGCAGATCCAGCTCCGCAATTCTTTTTGCATGGTCAATACGAATATCCTCATATACTGCGCCCTGATTGATTCCGAATAACATCTGTTCCTTATTGATCGTATCCGGCAGGCCGTTTAAACGTGTCATCTCTGCCTTACAGCGTTCCAGCCAACGATAGGTTCTGGCAACCGAATTCTCCACATAAGAACGTTCCGCCTTTGCAGGTGCACACTCGTCAAACGCCATTGCGATCGTAGATGCAAGATTAGACTGGATCTGCATGCTTTCCTCCGGTCCCATGAATATCTTGCGTCCATCTACATGGGAGTTAAATGTAACGCCTTCTTCTTTAATCTTTCGAAGTCCTGCAAGCGAGAACACCTGAAATCCGCCGGAATCCGTAAGAATCGGACGATCCCAATACATAAACTTATGTAAACCGCCCATTTTCTTCACAACCTCATCACCCGGTCTTACATGTAAATGATAGGTGTTTGATAATTCAATCTGACAGCCGATTTCTTTCAGATCTGTCGTAGCAACTGCGCCTTTGATCGCAGCAGCAGTTCCTACATTCATGAATACAGGAGTTTCCACTGTACCATGAACAGTCGTAAAGGTAGCTCTTTTTGCTCTGCCATCTTTACAAATAATTTTATACATAATTACTCATTCTCCTTTAATATTCTTTCTCTATAATGCCCCAGTCTGAACGGAAATGCAACAGTTTCTTCTTATTTAATTCTGTTTCTACCCACAATTCTGTTGAAAATTATAACATTTGTATCAAATATAATGACTATTTTTTATTTACTCACTCTATTTTTAGTCATATTTACTTGTTTTTTATCAATTTCCATTGTCCTTTACCGAACCTTTACCGAAAAATATTGACTTTTTGTGCAATCTTCCTATAATGATAAACGGAAAATAAATATTATAAATAAGAAGAGATACTACCATTATGATTTTCAGGTATCTCTCAAGAAGGAGGAAACATGTTAGCATCCATCTTAGCAGTAACCATCTTCCTGGCTATGTTTGTGCTGATCGTTCTTGATAAGATCGAACATCATCTTATAACGCTGGGCTGTGGATTACTCACCATCATCTTTGTCCTTGGTATCTGTCTGCATAGTGGACAGGCTATCATGGAAGTGTTAAACGTTAAAAGCATTTTTACAACCAGCTTCTGGCATACAGTTGGACAATCATCCGAAGATTCCAGCGGTATCAGCTGGGCGACCATTATCTTTATTGCCGGTATGATGGTCATGGTTGAAGGTATGAAACGTGCAGGTTTCTTTACCTGGCTTTGCATGCTGATTGCAAAGCTTGTACGATACAGAATTGTTCCAATTCTGATCACCTTTATGATCCTGTCAGCATTTCTTTCTATGTTCATTGCAAGTATCACAGTTATTCTGTTCCTTGCAGCTGTAACAGTAGAACTCTCACAATTATTAAAATTTAATCCGGTTCCAATGATCCTGGCAGAAGTCTTCTGCTCTAACCTCGGTGGAACTGCTACCGTCTGTGGTGATCCACCAAACATCATCATCGGTACCTCACTTGGATTTTCATTCTTTGATTTCCTGACAAATACCGGTGTATTTGTTCTTATTTCACTGGTTATTATGATCGTCTATTTTTATCTTGCTTTTCGTAAGGAATTAAAGCAAAATGAAGGTGGGGTTGATACCTCAACAATACCAAGTCCTTCAGAAGCAATTACAGACAAATCCGGATTTATCTTCAGTTGTGTTATTTTCCTGCTTTCTGTTGTTCTGCTTCTTACACAGACACAGACAGGGCTGACAGTTGCTGCAATCGGTGTTATAATAGCTATAATCACACTGATCTGTTCCGGCAGACATGCACTGGAACTTTTAAAGAAGATTGATTACAAGACACTCTTATTCTTTATTGGTTTATTTGTTGTCGTTGGTGGTTTGGAGCAGACCGGTATTCTGGAAGTCATTGCAAAATTCATCAAAAACGTCAGTGGTGGAAATATGTATATCATGGTTGCTATTATCATCTGGCTCTCAGCTATCTGCAGTGCCTTTATCGATAATGTTCCATTTGCTGCTACTATGGTTCCTGTTATCAAAGAACTTGCAGCCGGTAATGGTGGGGTCCTTGCCGTCCTTGCCTATTCATTAGCCATTGGTACAGATATTGGTGGAAATGCAACACCTATCGGTGCTTCCGCAAATGTTGTTGGTACTTCAGTAGCTGCTAAAGCAGGTCATCCGGTCGGATGGGGCGAATATTGTAAGAAGATGGCTCCTGCTACTATTCTTGTTATGATCATTTGTACACTCGGTGTATTTATTCGATATAACAGCGTCTTCTAAGAAACTTACATATTTTTAGGGAGGTTATAAAATATGGACAAACAGGTTATTATCACGATCGGTCGTGAATATGGAAGTGGCGGACATGTAATTGCACAGGACATCGCAAAACGTTTTAATGTCCCATATTACAATCGTAATCTGATCGAAGAAGTTGCAAAACAGAATAATTTTGATACAGATAATATTAAAGACTATGATGAGTCACCTAGAAAATATCTGTTCTCTCGTACCGTTCAGGGATACAGCAATTCTCCGGAAGAGATTCTTGCCGGTCTTCAGTTCGATTTTATAAAAGAAAAAGCAGCATCCGGAGAATCCTTTGTAATTGTTGGCAGATGTGCCGACTATGTATTAAAGGATATGGATTGTGTAGCTTCATTCTTTATTGTTGCTGATGACGAAGCAAAGTTACAGCGTACTATGGAAACCAAGCAGTTATCCCAACGTGATGCTGAAGCTACAATCAAGCGTCATGATCGTAACAGAAAAACATATTACAAGGATCACACGGATATGGAATGGGCCAACAGTAAGAACTATGATATGACGATCAATTCAACCGTCCTGGGCTTCAAAAAGACCGCCGATATCATTGAAGATTTTGTAAAAACAAAATTTGATCTGTAATTCATAATTTACTGACAAAAACAAAGCCGGGTATGAAATATCATATCCGGCTTTCTGCTTTATTCATATCTCTCGTCAATTACACGTTTTGTCTTCTTCTCACTTCTTGGAAGCACCCCAATCTCTACAACCTTAACAAGTGGGGTAAATCCGATCCGACTCTTTACTCTCTCGGCAATACGCTTAGATAACTCTACGAAATCTACGCTTCCATCCGTCTCTACATAGATTCTCATTGTATCTTTTCCATCCAGATGGGAGATGCGAATCTGATATTCACTTGATAATTCAGGGAATTCCTTCAATACTTCTTCAATCTGACTTGGGAATACATTTACGCCCTTGATCTTCATCATATCATCCGTTCTTCCCATAATCACACCTAACCTTGGATGCTTGCATCCACATGGGCAATCTCCCGGAATAATTCTTGAAAGATCATGTGTACGATAACGAATCAGAGGTGCACCCTCTTTTACAAGCGTTGTTATAACAATCTCACCCATTTCGCCATCCGGAACCGGCTCTAAGGTTACAGGATCAAGAATCTCGATATAGATATAATCATCCCAGTAATGCATACCGTTGTCATATTTACAGCTGATTCCGATACCCGGTCCATAGATCTCTGTCAAACCATAGATGTCATATAATTCAATTCCCAGTTCCTCTGAGATACGTTTTCTCATCTTTTCGCCCCAGCGTTCAGAACCGATCACACCCTTCTTCAGGCAAATCTTATCTTTGATACCACGTTTCTCGATCTCCTCCGCAAGAAGAAGTGCATAGGAAGACGTCGAACAAAGGACAGTAGATTTCATATCCTGCATCATCTGAAGCTGTTTATCCGTATTTCCAGGTCCCATAGGTATGACCATGGCGCCTAACTTCTCTGCTCCGTTCTGGAAGCCAATTCCTGCCGTCCAGAGTCCATATCCCGGTGTGATCTGAATACGATCCATATTCGTGATACCTGCAAGCTCATAACAACGCTTGAACATGATCGCCCAGTCATCTACATCCTTTGCTGTGTATGGAATAATAACCGGAAGTCCTGTTGTTCCTGATGATGAATGGATACGAACGATCTCACTTTCCGGTGCTGTCATTAAACCAAGTGGATATGCATCTCTCAGGTCTTTTTTTTCTGAAAATGGAAGCTTCTTAAAATCCTCCGGTGTCGAAATTCTTGTAATTCCTGCTTCCTCCAGCTTCTTTCCATAAAAACTTTCAGCCTTAATCAATGCTTCGATCTGTTTATTGACCTGACTGATCTGTAACTCTGAAATCTCCATTATTTATCCTCCAAACTTTCTATTTTATAAAATATTTTTATTGTATATAATCAAGTGCTCTGAAATTCAGCTCGTGTAATTTCTCCGGCAATCTTTTTATCAAAGCCTGTTTGATATCTTCTTTTTCAAGTCCAAGCATACCGGTCGAGATTGCGGCTCCCAGCATCAAGACATTTAACACCTTTGCAGACCCAAGAGTTTCACATGCCTGATCTGTATCGATCACCAAAACCTGATCTACCTGTGTCTTCAGATATTCGATCATAGATGCTCCGTTATAACCGGTCTTCGCCAGCGATGCTGTAACCGGCATAACCGCACGATTGCTGACGACTACTACTCCGTTTTTTTTCAGATAAGGAAGCATCCGCACCGTTTCTCCCGGTTCAAATCCCAGGATCATATCTGCTGTTCCTTTTGCTATCATTGGTGAATACAGATTTTCACCCATTCTTACGTGGCTGAATACGCTTCCTCCGCGCTGTGCCATACCGATCGTTTCCGCACTCATAACCGGGATTCCTTTCTCCATAGCTGCGGCTGCGATCAGCTTGGATGCAAGCACCGTTCCCTGTCCACCGACACCACACAGAATAATATTCTTATTCATTATGCCTGCCCCCTTTCTTCTTGTCCGTCCCCGATTGCATGTACCGGGCAGAGTTGACTGCACAAAGTACATCCTGTACAGAGACTTTCATCGATACAAACCTTGCCTTCAAATGTGTAAAGTGCCGGACAACCAATCTCTCTGATACATTTCTGGCAACCTATACATGCATCTGTATCTATATGCATACATCTGGACGACTTCGTAATGGCTATACATGGAGATTTGAAAATAATTGCCTTCACACCCGGTTCTGCTGCAACACGTGCAACTGTCTGCACCGCTGCTTCATGCTCAAATGGATTGATCGTCTCTACTGTCTTAAGACCAATTCCCTTTAAGATACCAACAATATCAATCTTATTTACAATATCTCCCATCATCGTATGTCCGGTTCCAGGATGTGGCTGGTGTCCTGTCATAGCCGTCGTGGAATTATCAAGAACGATCAATGTCATATCTGCCTGATTATAAACCGCATTTACGACACCGGGAATTGCTGATGCGAAGAATGTAGAATCTCCAACAAATGCAAAACATGTCGTATCCGGTTCTGTATGATAAACACCCTGCGCAATTCCAAGCCCTGCGCCCATACACAGACAAGTATCAACCATATCAAGCGGCATGGCATTTCCAAGTGTATAACATCCGATATCTCCACAGAAGATTGTCTTCTTTCCCTTCATAGCGCATTTTACATCATAAAAGGAAGCACGATGAGGACAACCTGCACATAATACAGGTGGACGTACCGGAAGCTCCGGCATCTCTGCCAACTCTTCCGACTGATTGTTCTTTTCAACTGCGGTAAGCGCCTTGTACCGGTCTATTGCAATACCTTGATCCAATAAGAACTGTATGATACTGTCCTTTACACTGTCGATCGTGTTCTCACCCGAGGCTGCTACATGACCGGTCAGCTTACCATAGATCTTTACCGGAAGATGATATTTACCCGCTATATAGGTAAGCGCACGTTCGATCACCGGATCTAATTCTTCCACACATAAAACCGCATCTAACTGTTCCAGATATTCAACTGCTTTTCGTTCCGGGAACGGAAACGGGGTCGCTACTTTAAATATCGCTATTTTTTCTGCATCGTCTCCCAGGGCTTCCATTGTATATGTATAATTGATTCCACCGGTTGCAATACCAAATCTTGTCTCTGTCTTCCTGCTCACAACATTTCTGTCATATTCAGAAAAGACATCCCCCAGCTCGACATTTCGCTTTTCAATATTTCGATGTGCCTGAAAGGACAGCTTCGGGAAAATAACCCATCGTTTGGAATCTTTCACAAATCCTTCCGATTCATTCTTTTTGTATTCTGCTGCGTCCTTTACTTCAATCGTTGCATATCCATGACACACTCTTGTTGTCGGTCTTAAGAATACAGGTGTTTTATATTTTTCCGAGTACTCAAAAGCCTCCTGTACCATCTCATAAGCTTCCTGTGCCGATGTAGGATCAAAGCATGGAACCTTTGAAAATGCTGCAAATGTTCTCGTATCCTGTTCTGTCTGTGATGAGATCGGTCCCGGATCGTCGGCAACCAGAATCACCATACCGCCTTTTACTCCCACATACTCCAGACTCATCAACGGATCAGATGCCACATTTAATCCGACCTGCTTCATTGTTACCATAACTCTCGCTCCTGAATAAGCAGCACCGGCTGCTACCTCCATGGCAACCTTCTCGTTAACCGACCATTCTACATAACAGTCATTTGTTCTGTTCTTTGCAATCGTCTCTAGTACCTCTGTCGATGGCGTTCCCGGATATCCGGAAATCAAATTTACCCCGGCAGCAATTGCCCCAAGCGCAATTGCTTCATTTCCCATTCGAAATTCCTTATGCATCTTTCTAACTCCTGTAATAATCTTGTGAATGATTTTTATTATAAATCTTTAAAATGAAATTCTTTCTTTCCCGTTGCATAATCATCTACAATCTGTCCACATCCAAACAGCTTATATTTATAAGTAACAAGTCCTTCCAGACCAACCGGACCTCTTGCGTGGATCTTTCCTGTACTGATTCCAACCTCTGCACCAAAACCATAACGGAAACCATCCGCAAACCTAGTTGAACAATTCTGATAAACTCCGGCAGAATCTACCATCTGCATAAATAATTCTGCAGTTTCCGCATTTTCGGTAATGATACTGTCTGTATGATGGGAACCGTATTTATTGATATGTGCGATCGCATCATTTACCGTATCAACAATCTTAACAGAAACAATCAGATCCAGATATTCTTTGAACTCCTGTTCACCGATCGTCTCTCCGCCAATCAAATCTGTTACTTCCTTTGTTCCACGAAGCGTAATTCCATTTTCCTTTAATGCTTTTGCAAGAACCGGAAGAAAGTTTCCTGCTATATCTCTATGGATCAACAAAGTTTCCACCGCGTTACATGCTGCTGTATACTGAGTCTTTGCATCGATAATAATCGGAATCGCTTTATTGGGATCATAATCTCTATCTACATAAATATGACAGATTCCATCTGCATGTCCCATAACAGGAATCTTTGTATGATTCATAATATACTGAACGAAACTGTTCGATCCTCTCGGTATCAGAAGGTCAACCGTCTCATGACACGACAGAAGTTCATCAATCTCACTGTGCTGCTCTGCCTGAAGCATACAATCTGCCGGCAACCCTGCATCTATTATACTATCATGTATAATCTGAAACAGGATACGATTGGTATATGTTGTCTCCCTACCACCCTTTAGTATCGCACAATTTCCACTCTTAATACAAAGAGATGATATCTGAACAAGTGCATCCGGTCTTGCTTCAAAAATAACTCCGATAACACCAATCGGACAGCTGACACGATTCAGAACTAATCCCTCATCCAACTGGCGTTTTAATGTCACCTTTCCTAATGGATCAGGCAGAGCAACTAACTGCTCAATTCCTTTTATAACATCTCTTAGTTTTCCCTCATCAAACTTCAAGCGTTTCTTCACTGCCTGTGCAATATGATCTTCTTCTGCCGCTGCCAGATCTCGTTTATTCTCTTCAAAAATCTTTGCCGCATTTGCCCTTAAATTCTCTGCAACCATTAGAAGTGCTTTATTTCTCTGTTCTACAGAGGAAGCTGCCAGATAAGGTGCTGCCGCTTTCATTTTTATTGTTTCTTCTTTTATTCCCATACCTTTTTCAATAGCTGCCTGCTATTATCGTTCCTTTCTATTACAATACATCTGTAATTATTGTTCTTATTTATCTGATATAATATATCAGATAAATACCCTTTTTCACACTGTTTACGTATGATTCACCATATCTATTTTATAGATTTATGTATGTAATTGCAATAAAAATACACAATCTTTTACCATTATATTAGTTTTTAAATACCATAACAGCCTTCAATATCCGGCTATCTAAGAATAACATGCCGTTGCTTTTTAATTTTTATATTTTACAATCTTTTATGAGGTACAGAATGATTATTTCATATTTCAAATTAATATTTATACACAAAAAAAGAAAGCGTTTTTTGACGCTTTCTTTTTTTTAAACTATTTCATGTACCTTCAGAATTTCATACAGAAAGTCTTGCGACTTCATTTTCTCC
>ERZ1026776.65-NODE-65-length-76395-cov-39.019832_pt1 | contig 76395 bp, 62 predicted proteins | sample MGYA00380125_ERZ1026776 | MGnify/ENA primary metagenome ERZ1026776 (study PRJEB33269, sample SAMEA4719761) | human gut metagenome | biome: human-associated habitat; feature: organic feature; material: feces | place: Cameroon | collected 2013-10 ...
AAATATCAACCATCAAAACACACAAAAGTATGATTAACTACAGCATTACCATGCGCTCAGTGAACAGTAACCTCCTTGCTATCAATCAGACTAAATCACGTATCAACCAGGCAAAACGAGAGGGTAAGACCCCCGACCAGGCCGACCTCAACCTGGTGAAGACCGAGAAGAAGAATGCCTTCGCCGTATCTCAGTATTCTGATGTGATGACCATCGAGAAGTTTGCCAAGCACATAAAGGTTTATTGCATTAATGATATTTTACCGTTTGATAAAATGTAGCAGGTGAAGAGAAATAGAAAGAAAAAAGCGAAAAAAAGAATATTTTTACTTAAACCTTTGTGGATAGTATGCGTCTAATTCATAATGTATAGGACATATAGTATAGGATGTTTAAACATTCATCGCAAATAGAAATTATAAACTTTTAATATTGTGACTTATGAAAAGAATGATAAGAATTTTGATGATTGCCATTTGCTGCATGCTAACATGCAATATGGCAGCAAATGCAGGCAATGACAAGCCTATCGCCGTTAATGCTCTCCCGATAAAGGCTCAGACCTTACTCAGCAACCATTTCAACAATCAGAAGGTGATACTTGCTACCATTGAGACGGGAGTTATCAACAAGAGCTATGATGTGGTTTTGCAGAACGGAACCAAGCTGGAATTTGATAAAAAAGGAAATCTCACTGAGATTGACTGCAAGCAGGGAAAAGTGCCAGCCAAGCTGATTCCGCAGGCCATCAGAAACTACCTGAAGGAGAATTATCCAGCGCAAGCGGTAAAGAAGATTGAAATGAACAAGAATGAATACGAAGTGGAATTGGCAAATGGGTTGGATTTAACCTTCAACAAGCATTTCCAGGTAATCGACATCGATTGATAAGACAACTCGATATTGACGGATTGTTTTCAAAAGGTTCACTCGAAAAAATGTGATGACCTTCATCTAATGAGCCCTCACTAACTTCCCGATTCCGAGAAGGACACGGATGGTTAGTGGGGATTTTTTATTTTATAAAAGGAAGAGTATCATTTATAAAAAGGTGGAAGCTTTGTATAATTCAGTTTTTTCCCTACTTTTGCAACAACATCGCCCTGCTTGAATAGCATGGCCTGCGTATAAATGAAGATGAAGAAAGAAGATATCATTTCTTTTACATGGCACTAACCGTCCGATTTCAGCATGAATGAAGATTCGGATAGTTGATGGGGCTTTTTTTGAGTCCGAGAAAGAATATCACTTTTTACCTCTTCCAAACAGTCATTTACTTCCAATTAAAACGGAAGTTAAAACAGATAAATCTTGTTAAACAAATCATTTTTTACTACTTATGTTCATACCTTTGCACCCAAATTTATAATTAAAAGGGAAATTTTATGTTCTAATAAGGATAATACAAAGGATCATTCCTTCAATTAAAAAGGTTCATTCCTTAATTGAAAGGATCATACATTAATTAACAATAGAAAAATATGAGAGAAAAAACAGAAAGTTCAGTAGCCTGCAACCATCACAAAGTAGGCTTCTTAGGGCTGCTCGTCACATTAGGCATTGTGTTCGGAGACATCGGAACATCCCCCCTCTATGTAATGAAGGCCATCCTCCATACAGGCGAAACCATCAACGAAAGTACTATTCTGGGCGCATTGTCCTGTATCATCTGGACACTCACCCTCCAGACCACCATCAAATACGTATGTGTGGCACTGCGTGCCGACAACAATGGCGAGGGAGGCATCCTTGCCCTCTACGCCCTGCTGCGCCGACTCAAGAGCAAGTGGATTTACATTCTTGCCATCATTGGCGCAAGCACCCTGCTGGCAGACGGAATCATCACCCCTGCCATCACGGTGACCACGGCCATCGAAGGACTCGAGAGCATCAGTCCCCACCTACCAGTCATTCCCATCACCCTTGCCATCATCACCATCATCTTCTTCGTGCAGCGTTTTGGTACAGAGAGCATAGGCAAATCGTTTGGCGTTTTCATGCTGCTATGGTTCCTGCTGCTGGGTGTGGTGGGAGCATTCAGCATCACGTCTTACCCATTGATACTGAAGGCTTTCAACCCCTATTACGCAGCCATACTGCTGGCAAGATCGCCAGAGTGGTTCCTGATTCTGGGTGCCGTATTTCTCTGTACCACCGGTGCAGAGGCTCTCTACTCCGACCTTGGGCATTGCGGCAGAAAGAACATCGCCATCAGTTGGGGATTCGTAAAGACCATGCTCATTCTCAACTATCTGGGTCAGGGAGCATGGGTGCTGAACCATATCCAGACTGCCTCCTCCGTGAATCCGTTCTTTTCCATCATGCCCCAGAACATGCTGATTTTTGCCATCATCATGGCCACGGGTGCGGCAATCGTTGCCAGTCAGGCACTTATCAGCGGCACCTTCTCCATATTGAGCGAAGCCATGAACCTGCACTTCTGGCCACGCATGCGAATCAAGCATCCTACCCATGTAAAGGGACAGCTCTATATCCCGGTAATCAACCTCGCCATGTACATCGGCGTGGTGCTCATCATCCTGCTCTTCCGCGACTCCTCACACATGGAAGCAGCCTACGGACTTGCCATTACCATCACCATGCTGATGACCACCCTGCTGCTCGGTTTCTACCTGCACAGCAAGGGCGTGGCACGGGTCTTCACCCTGCTGTTTATGGGCGCATACTGCACCATCGAAGCCATCTTCCTGGCAGCCAATCTGTCAAAATTCCTTGCAGGAGGATGGTGTACGATGCTCATCGGCGGAATCCTCTTCCTGATGATGTATGTATGGGTGAGAGCCATGAAGATACGCTGCCATTATATCAGTACCAAACCACTGGATGACTATTATCAGATTATCTCCGATATCAAGGCCGACGAAAGCATTCCCAAGTACGCGTCCAACCTTGTATATGTAAATCATGCCGGCAAGGAAGGTGCTGTAGATGACAAACTGCTCTATTCCATCATCAACAAGCAACCTAAACGAGCCGATCATTATTGGCTTATCAATATGGATTTTGTTGATACACCAGACACACTGGAATACCGCTGCGAAACCCTGGTACCCGATACTCTTTACAGCATAACGATGCACATAGGTTTCCGCATAGAGCCTCGGGTAAGCCTCTATCTGAGACAAGTGGTGGAAGACCTTGTGGATGACAAAAAGGTGGATCTGACCAGTTCATACACCTCACTTCGCAAAAATGGCATTTTTGGCGACTTCCGCTTCATCATTATCCACCGCGTATATTACCCGGAAAGTTCCGACAATCGTCAACAGAATTTACTAATGAGTATCTACGCTCTTATCTGCAAGATAGGCATTGATGAGCCAAAGGCATTGGGACTTGACACTTCTATGGTGACAGTGGAACGTGTACCGCTCATCATCAACCAACGCAACAAGAGTATCAGGCGCATTAAGCCAATAGTGGAAGAAAAGGAGGAACATTCCAATTAAATAATATTAGCAGAGGAGAATAGATATCCTCTGATTAGCAGAAATAAATAAACCGGCTGACTTTATGTAACAAACATAAAATCAGCAGGCTATGTATTTTAAAACTCACATGTATCAGGGTCAGAACCTATTCTATCAGCCTTCAGCATTGCGATTTCAAGCATTTAGTCGATCATTATAGGCTGACCTGTGGAAATCTTAATTAGTTACTATACGCACTCTCACCATGCTCGTAGATGTCGAGACCTTCCTCCTCTACTCGCTTGTCAACACGTACACCTACAGACTTATCAACCGCCTTGAAAATAATGTAAGTAACTATGATACTATAAATGATACTTACCACGGTAGCTACTACCTGAATCCAAAGCTGTTGCCAATCACCATAAAGAGCTCCAAAAGCATCAAGCGCATCATCATACTTGAACTTCTCCTTTACTACTGCTACCATGAAGAAGCAGACTACGGTAGAAATGATACCGATGCAGAATGCTCCTAAAACAACATTCGTTGCAAAAAAAGCGTGAGGTTCTTCATAATGAAAATCCTCACGCTTTCCTTGTTCCCAAAATAAAATTTGTTTGTTATTTTCTTTGTTTGTTTACCATTCGTTTTTCACCTTTTATTATGTAAAGTCCAGGTTTAGACGCAGAAGAATACTGGTGTCCGTCCAAGCCATAAATACCATCAGGTTTCTTGGTCTTATGATCTTGCTCTACCCTATCAATGCCTGTTGTCTCACCTACAAAACAGAATTGTAACACTGCTGCATCAGACGAATGCTGAAGATAAGCCGTATAAGGATCCAAAATCGAACCTACATCAACTTTGCAGAAGCTTGTCTTTTGGTTTTGAGAACCTATCAGATAAGCATGATTCTGAGAAGTAACCACATGATTACCATCCTTACAAGCACGAAGCATATTGCCAGGCAGCGAAGCTACAGGCATTGACAATGGAGCCTTCTCCATATGAAATACTCCCGTCATTGAAGGCGAAGTAAGAATAACGCCGCTCCCAGCTTGAATCGCATGACCTTCAGGAAGGGCTTTCAGCATTACTTTATCTCCCTGAATCTGCTCTACGTACCATGCTTTTACACCATTAGGAACAATTGCGTCAAAGGGTGCTCCGAATGAAGCTATACTTGCCACATCATGTAAATTTTCTGCAGCAAAGGTTGTTACTTCCACATTGACAGGTAGTACTGCATTATAAAGTGTTATTTTGCGGCGCAGCGTGTTGGCGTTCCATCGGTCGAGCCATTCACCCTCTCGCTCTATATCTACATGAATCTCATAATCACCTGGAGCCAGTTCGGTCAAATCTATCGTATGACTGGTAGAACTGGTAAGATTGGTCTCGTTGTTCCGCGGAATACTCACCATGTAGCCCTTGCTGGTATAAGCCGTTTCTCCCGACTTCATGTTTACAAGGCGATATCGCATCTGGGTGGAATAATAATTCTGGGTAATATACTTGGAATAGCCCGAAATGCCCAGCGTAACCTTTGGAGACTCTGACAGATTGAAATGATGTGAAGGCGCATAATTCCCCTTCTCGTCGAGCAACTTCACGGAAGTCACAGTTACTCGGCCATAATAGTTGTTGGGATGAACCTCCAAGAGGAAATCGTCAGGAACAGGAATCTCATAAACCGCAGGGGTCTTAGTCTCAATATTGTGATTGAAACGTAGCTTCATGCGATATTTGCCAGCCTTGAGTTCATGATTACCTGTAGTCCCTGTATAGGAAGTCATAAACTTGACAATCCAAGGTGTCGTCGTCATTCGCTGAGCCACCATGTGCATCATATATGCATTCGGTACCTCATAGGTTTCTCCCTCCAGATGGCCAGTACCAATCAGTTCAACCTGCAATTCGCCACGAGCCTGATAACGGCTTAGATTGGAAATGTTCAACTGAATACCAGCGAGTTGACTGCTATAAGCATAGGCTGGTTCCAAAACATCAGGTTTTCCTACCAATGACAGATGTGGCTTGTCGTCCGATTGAATCAGCGTCACCTTACCTCCACTCACCATCATCTGTACAGTATTTCCATTCACCATACAGGTCCAGTTACCCCATTCGTTCTCATCGTTATTCAGCAGACGACGACCTAAAGGACGCAAATAATACGTACCATCGGCAGGACCATCTATCTCGCTCAAGTCGGCTCCCCACCAGTCATATTCAAAATTATAGCTATTATAATAGGTTGCCCAAGTCAGTACACCTGTTTTTCCGAAAACATGCAGACAATTACCATCCTCAGAAAACAGACCAATACCCACCTGTCCTGTATAAGCACCATTGTCGTCCTGAGCCAAATTTCTGGCACCTACACCCTTGAGCTGGGCTGGAATTCTGGAGGAAACTGTCATTCCTTCACTTACCTGAAACTGCAGTGCCTGATTATTATTGATGGACAAAACTACTGGTTTAGGACTAAGCGGTTCGATGATCCCATTATTCGGATGTATGAACAGAGCCAACTGCTTCTCATAATAACAGCCATCACTACCATAGCCACCAGCTGCCACGGCAGCAGTATTGATGTCAAAATAGCCATCGTCGAGTCCACCCCATCCCCAGTTGACATGAACCAGTCCGTTCTCATCATATCCATCATATACAAAAGCATGGTCACCACCCGTCATAAATACCGGACAACCAGCCGAAAGTTCGTTGTAGATGGCTTGCAGGAATTCACCACCAGGCAGTAAATCTTTTTCCAGCTGACGCACCGTACAGTTGTAGTAGTTCTGCAGTGCATTCCAAACTTTACCTTCATCACATCGTGTTCCACTCACACCATATGTAGCCTGAGCCAGTTTTCCCAAGTCACGCATCAGAACTCCCACGGCCTGTGCCTGTGCCTGATTATAACCACCCTGACTGTAATCGTCGAGCATATTGTTCCAATCATAATAATCATACGCCATCGCACCCTCGCCAAGTATCACTCCTGCTGGTCTCTTTTCTGGCCATCTATGAGCAAAGAGCACCTGAGCAGCGGCCGTGATGGTGCACCCCGTGAATGTAGGTTTGCCGCTAGTACTGCTGCGTGGAGTATAATAATTGTAAGGGTATTCTTGACTCCATGTTGCGCTTATCAAGGGTTTGACATAGGCCTTTGGAGGCTTAGCATAAGCGGGCGTAACGCTGATACTGTCCACCCTCACTTTCTCAACTGCTCGGGAATAACTTGCTAAAAGTTCTATCAGTGGAGCAGGCATATTGGCAGCATCCAACTGTCCCCTATCACTATATCCGAGCACACCGCCTACTCTATCATCAGCAGCTACGATAACAAATCCATCGCCATCCTGATTGTTGAAAAGATGGAGCGTAGGATCTACAGTTTTGGTTCCACGACTGTAAGCCACAGTCTGACTCTCGCTCATGCTCACTGGATTAATAAGATATTTGCTGGCTAAAGCCTTAGCCTGACTTTCGTCCACCGGGCCGGCATAGGCTACCATGGTCCCTATCACCCATACTGCTATGGAAAATATATATTTATTCATAAATGTAGAATCTTACTTAATAATATGTGTAGATACTTTTACTTGATCATCATTTTTTTACCATTGACTATATACATACCTGCCTGAGGTTTACCGCTTACCCTTCGTCCCTGCAAATCATAAATGCCAGAGTTTTTAGCAGCAATCGGTCTTGTAATCTGTTCAATACCAGTAGGACCATCTTTTCCATCACCTACATAGCAACGTGCTGCATTCTCTATTTTTCTGGTTTTGGTATTAAACAGAACTGCCACGATTTCTATCTTGCTTCGGTCTGAAATCACACTGTACTTGCTGATATTATGAAATATGGTGGAATGTTTCTTCACCTCATTGGAATGGAAGGAACCGGTGAGCGAATTTGCCAAACCTCTCTGCATTCCTTGAGATTCGATGGCTACATGATTGAAAACCACACCCTTCACCTTGGAATACCCCTCTACATAGTTGTTAATATCAGCATAAAACTTCATTTCTTCAGGAGCATCCTTATAAGTATCGCTCGCATACTCGGAATAATTTGCCTCCTGAACCCATTGTTCGTTTGTCAGCCCGCTTGCTGTCAGCACATAGCCGATAGCATAAGTATCGTCTGCAGCTGGAGCCATGCAGGGTTCGACTTGGGTAGTCACGCGGATATTGTCATTTGTCTCATCCCACTGTGCTTCCACGTCAATATTCATACACGTTACCCTTTCCTTTTCTATTTTGAAAGCATCCGTAACATCATAACCGGCAGCCTTGGTGTCACGGGCTATCCAAACAGCAGGAAGCGTATTAGCATACTGGGCAATCAATCCATCATAGACAGAATATGAAACCGCCTGACTGATTGCGTCGGTCTTGTGAACTGATACTGGCACAACATCTTCAGGATACATACGGACAATGGCATCTGTAGCCACTAGACCGATAGGACAATGCCAGCACCACATGGCTGCGTAGTCTTCCACCAGTACACGTTTATGAGGTATTTTATTGACCGTGCAACAGGTGATATAGATACTTCCTATAGTTGCCTCGTTGTACTGACCATTTACTTCAGTTATATTCAGTATGACATCAGCAGTGCCCAGTTTCGTGCCTGTTTTGATAGGGAATATCACTTCACGGGTTTCACCATAGGTAATCGGCTGGTCGAAAGTAAAAGTTGTTGGTCCCACGTTCTCACCTGTTTCCATGTAGTAGAGCGTATAGGTGATGCTCCTCGCATCGCTTTTGCCCCAACTGGTCAGTTTGATAGGTACGGACGTTTCTGTTTCGCCAAATTTCATGAACACATTGCCTATATTCATAGGAGCTACGGAATTCTGAGCCCAGCATCCAACGCATGAAAGCAGATGGAACACGGCTAATAGGAGGTAATGTTTTAACGTCATAAATGCTGTTTTAAAATATGTGATTATTAAAAATTATTCTTTAGATCATTTGATGGATGATGTTTGATTTCTTATTATATGTACTTACTAAATGTTGATTGATTCATAAACTTACAAACACTATTTTTCAATATTATACTTATATTTATGCGCAAAATTAATCATTTCTTTAGTAATATCCTAAAGAATGGCTGATTTTTTGAATATTTTTCAGAATATAATTTGTACCTTTGCATTCTGAAACATCGATACGTTCATTTTTATCAGAAAACAGAAAGCAAAGTCGATGAACACCATAATTTACAATATAGACAGAAGAAAAAAATATGATTACAGTTGATGGACTGACCGTCGAGTTTGGCGGCACCACCTTATTTAAAGACATTTCCTTCCAGATCAATGAGAAGGACCGTATAGCCCTGATGGGTAAAAATGGCGCAGGCAAGAGTACCTTGCTTAAAATCATTGCCGGTGTGAGAACGGCTACAAGAGGCACTGTTTCCGCTCCAAAAGATTGCGTCATTGCCTATCTTCCGCAGCATCTGATGACCGAAGACGGTCGAACCGTGTTCGATGAAACCTGTCAGGCGTTCGCTCATCTGCACGAGATGCAGGCGGAAATCGACCGTATCAACAATGAACTTGCCACCCGCACAGACTATGATAGCGATGACTACATGCAGCTCATCGAAAAGGTTTCTTCACTCTCAGAAAAATTCTATGCTATCGACATGACTCATTTCGAAGAAGATGTTGAGAAAACCCTTCTTGGACTGGGTTTTGAACGTTCTGATTTCAACCGTCCTACCAGCGAATTCTCTGGTGGTTGGCGAATGCGTATCGAATTGGCAAAACTACTGCTGAAATCTCCTGATGTCTTGCTGCTGGATGAACCTACCAATCATCTCGACATCGAGTCTATCGGTTGGCTTGAGGATTTCATCATCAACAGTTCTAAAGCCGTGGTTGTCATCAGCCACGACCGCAAGTTTGTAGATGACATTACCACCCGCACCATAGAGGTCACTATGGGGCACATCTACGACTACAAGGCTACCTATAGCCAGTATCTGGAACTGCGCAAGGAACGTCGCGAACAGCAGATGAAGAAATATGAGGAGCAGCAGAAGATGATAGCCGAAACCAAGGATTTCATCGAGCGCTTCAAAGGTACTTATTCCAAAACTTTCCAGGTGCAGAGCCGCGTGAAGATGCTGGAGAAACTTGAACTTATCGAGGTGGATGAAGAAGACACCAGTCGCCTTCGCCTCAAGTTCCCGCCAAGTCCTCGCAGCGGTGCCTATCCTGTACAGATGAGCGACGTATCAATGTCTTTTGATAATAAGAAGATATTCTGTGGCGTGAATCTTACTGTAGAGCGTGGCGACAAGATTGCTTTCGTAGGTCGTAATGGCGAGGGTAAATCCACGCTCGTGAAATGTATCATGGGGCAGTTGCAGAATGAGGGAAAACTCGAATTGGGGCATAATGTACAGATAGGTTATTTCGCTCAGAATCAAGCCTCTCTGCTTGATGGTGAACTCACCATATTCCAGACTATCGACGATGTGGCGAAAGGAGAAATCCGCAACAAAATACGCGATTTGCTCGGGGCTTTCATGTTTGGTGGCGAAGACTCTACCAAGAAGGTGAAAGTCCTCTCCGGTGGTGAGCGTACTCGCCTTGCCATTCTCAAACTCCTCTTGGAGCCGGTAAACCTGCTGATTCTGGATGAGCCTACCAATCATCTCGACCTCAAGACCAAGGACGTGCTCAAGCAAGCTCTTCTGGATTTCGACGGAACCCTCATTGTAGTAAGTCACGACCGCGATTTCCTCGATGGACTGGTGAGCAAGGTCTATGAATTCGGTCATGGTCGCGTCCGCGAACATTTGTGCGGCATCTACGAGTTCCTCGAAACCAAGAAAATGGAAAATCTGCAGGAGCTGGAAAAGAAATCATAACATCATCATGGCTTTCATGAAAAGTCAGAGCAAACACCATAGTTGATTACTTAAAAAACAACAAGTAATGTCGATTGAAAATATAGCCAAACGTTCCGGTATTCTTCCGGTTTTTCAAATCGCTGATGCAGTAAACCAAACTCTGTCAGAGCACAATTCCATTGTGATTACGGCTGCACCCGGTTCTGGAAAATCAACCGTTCTCCCGCTTACCATGCTTCAAGCATTGGGAAGCGAGGGGAAAATAATCATTCTCGAACCCAGGAGAATTGCAGCCAGACAAATCGCTGAGCGCATGGCTTACTTGCTCGGTGAACCGATAGGAAAAACTGTGGGCTATCGTATTCGCTTTGAAACCAAAGTTTCTAAAGATACACACATTGAAGTCGTGACGGAAGGAATTCTTACCAGAATGCTGATAGAAGATGCTACACTCGACGGGGTGAATCTTGTTGTATTTGATGAATTTCATGAAAGAAGTCTTACGGCTGATCTTGCTTTTGCCCTCACCCATCAAACCCAACAGATTATCAGAGACGACCTCAAAATCGCCATCATGTCGGCTACCATTGATGTGGACTCTATCTGTCATTCCCTTCAGGCTCCCATGATAGAGAGTCAGGGAAAAATGTTTCCAGTGGAAATCGTTTATGCTAAGGAAACTCCGCAACTTCATGAGATTGTGCAGGTTACTGCTGCCACGATCCTGAAAGCCTATAGGGAGCAGGTAGGAGACATACTTGTATTTCTGCCTGGACAGGGAGAGATTATAAAATGCGCAGAATTGCTCGAGAAATCTTCACTCGATGCAAAGGTTTATCCTCTTTACGGCAACTTATCTCAAGAAGCGCAAAAACAGGCCATCGCTCCTTCCCAGGATGGAGAAAGGAAGATAGTGCTCGCTACTCCTATTGCTGAAACTTCCATTACTATCGAGGGGGTGAAAAATGTGATAGATGCAGGCTATTGCCGTCGTTTGAACTATGATGCAAAAACCGGATTGAGTCGTCTTGATACAGTAAGAATCAGCAAGGACATGGCTGTACAGAGAGCGGGACGTGCAGGACGAGTGACAGAAGGAACCTGCTATCGACTCTGGACAATGGCGACGGAACATCAGATGGAGGAACAACGTAAACCGGAAATTCTGGAAGCTGACTTGTCATCCATGTTGCTTGAAGTCGCAGCATTCGGTGAAACAAATGTTGCAGCCTTGCCTTGGCTTACTCCACCTCCGACTGGTAACTTATTGAGTGCAAAGGAATTATTGGTAATGCTTGGAGCGATTGTTCTGCATAATTCCCAGCCAAAGAATGTTTCTAATAGCAAGGAGGAAGAATCTTCTTTCAGCCTGACTCCTTTGGGCAAAGTAATGGTCAAACTCCCTTGCCATCCTCGTATTGCTAAAATGATTTCGGGAGCGAAAACGCAGCAGGAAAAGAGTCTGGCATGTGATGTGGCTGCTCTCTTGGAAGAAAAAGATCCGCTTTCTGATCAGCAAGATAAGGATATTACTCTTCGCATTTCCCTTTTGCGGAATGCACGCAGAAAACAGAGTTTGGGCAGATGGGCAAAAATCGCACAGAGTTCGGCAGAACTGCATCGTATGTGCAAGGTTAAAGTGGAGAATCAGGATCCTTCTGCTGAAGCCATCGGCCGTCTGGTGGCTTTAGCTTATCCGGAACGCATCGCCCTCGCCATGGATCATATTGGCAACTATCGTTTGGCGAATGGCAATAGAGTCAGAATAGAAAGCACAGATTCCCTAATTGGTTACCAATGGCTTGCGGTGGCTTTGATGCATGCCAATGGAAATGCAGGAAAGGTTTTCTTAGCAGCACCTGTCTGCGAAAAGGATTTACAGGAACTCGCCACAGAGCATGATCATGTTTCTTGGGACAGTAAACAGGGATGTGTTGTCATGCAAAGGGAAAAAAGAATTGGTAGAATCATTGTTGACAGCAAACCGATTCATGATATTGATAAAAGTCTGATTATCAACATTATATGTGAGGCTATCATAAAAGACGGACTCAGCATGTTCGACTGGAATGAACAGGTGCAATTGCTGCAGAGGCGTGTGGCTCAAGTGGCAGAATGGCATCCTGAACTGGAGATTCCGAATCTGAGTACTCCTTATCTGTTGGAACATGCGCAAGACTGGCTTCCCTTCTATCTGGAAGAAGGAAATCATGTGATTTCCACTAATAGTGAACTGAAGAAAATCAATCTGAAAGAAGTTTTGTGGAATAGCATTCCTTATGATCTTCAACAGGAAATCGATCGGCTGGCTCCTACCCATATCCAAGTTCCTTCTGGTAGCAGAATCAAACTCGATTACCGACAGGGTACTGAAATTCCTGTATTGAGCGTACGCTTGCAGGAGTGCTTTGGAATGAAGGAAACACCTTGCGTGAATGACGGAAAACAGCCTGTACTGATGGAACTTCTGTCGCCTGGTTTCAAGCCAGTACAATTGACTCAGGATTTAGGCAGTTTCTGGAAGGACACATATTTTGAAGTACGAAAGGAATTGAAGCGCCGCTATCCCAAGCATTTCTGGCCTGAGAATCCGTTGGAAAGTGAAGCTGTTAAGGGAGTGAAGAGATAGTTTATCTTTTCACTCTATTTTTGAATTTCTCATCTCATTTTTTACCTTTTTACCCTTTTACCTTTAATAATATATAAATGACAATCGGGGCTCCAAAGAGCGGGGTTACGGCATTGAGCGGCAACGTACCATTCCAGCAAGGCAGTGAACACAGGAGATTACAGATTTGAGCCATCAGGCTGCCGGCAATCATCGTAAAAGGAATGAGCAGTCGGTGATTGTCTGTAGATAAAAGTATCCGAGCCAGATGTGGAGTTACCAGTCCGATGAAAGCTATCGGTCCGCAAAAAGCTGTAACAACGGCAGTCAATATACCTGTTATTAATAAAAGTGTCAATCGGATTTTTGATATTTCAAACCCCAAGCTTGCTGCATACTGTTCGCCTAATAATAGCGCATTGAGGGGTTTGCTCATCATCAAGGCAAAGAAACTTCCTATCAGAACAATACCAGCCAGAAGCGGAACGTTTCCCATCGTAACATTTCCGAAACTACCCAATCCCCAAATCATATAAGACTTTACTCCCTCTGCCGTAGCATAGAAATTGAGAAGAGAGATAGCGCTGCTTGCCAAATACCCTATCATAATACCGATAATGAGAAGTACAACGTGACTTTTGACCATCGTAGAAAGCAGAGAGATCATGCAGATGATAATCATCGCTCCCACAAAAGCACTGACAAGAATTGCCAAGTAACCATTGGTTGTATAAGAACCTAAAGAAATATTTCCTCCAAGTATGAACATCACAATAGCTACTGCCAGACTTGCACCACTGCTAATGCCGAATACGTCCGGTCCGGCAAGTGGATTGCGGAAGGTTGTTTGAAGCAGTAATCCAGAAACCGACAATGCAGCTCCAGCTAAAAGTGCCGTAAAAGCCTGAGGAAGACGGGATTCCAAAACAATATAACTATATGAAGGATTTGCCACCCCCTCTCCTTTTCCGAGTAGGATGGCTATGATGTCTTGAATCGGAATTGAAACGCTACCTAATGCTAAACTTAACATAAACAGCAATAGAATAGCCATCAATCCTGCGATAGTATATATGAAAACTTTGCCCATAATCGTATTCTTGTTTGAAATTCTATTCTTTAGTTTGAAATGATCATCTCCTTCAGAAATAACAATATTACTTAGTCAGAAATATATTACCCTATCAGAAATAACTTTTACTTCATCAGAAATAAATCAATACTTCATCAGAAAATAAAAAAATAGGACCTGTTTCTCAACAAATCCTATTCACATACTTACTAAAACTAAATTAACCACTAAAAAAACTAATATTTTCTTGTATAAACAATCTGTTTTCATTTGCAAAGGTAGTACTTTTATTTGTAACTACCAAATTATTCTCGCCTTTTTTTCTTGAAAATTGCGAAAAAACAAAATTTTAACAGTTGTTGTCTATTCCTGTCGTTTTTCTGTCTTATTTCAAGAAAGCAACATTTAGAACTTGTAAGACAAAGTCATCAGCAACTGATGACGATTGTTCTCAACTTTAGTTGCAGGAGCTATACAATCGTTCTCACTGTCATGATTATCATAGTAACTCATGAATGGATAGAAATCTCCCTTCTGGGCACTATACTGATAAGCCACATCGAAAGCCCAACCCTGATAGTTAAAACCTACACCGGCTGTAATGCGATTGGTAGCCTTCCAGTTGGTAAAGTCGCTGGAAGTTGCATAAGCTGTTCCAGGAGAAGCGATGCTCTGATCACGGTAACCTTCTTCCTTAAACATCGGAGATACATAATTATATCCGAGACGGATGGCAACCAATGGCATAGGCTTGTATTCCAAACCTAATTTCACTGTACTAACTCCACTCAGTGAAAAACGGGTGTTATCGTTCATGGCATCATCACTACTGCTGGTCTCATAATAATCGCCATACCAGGAATCATAATATCCACCATCCTTGATGCGATTGTCCATGCGGTCATACCAGGCGTATTCATAAGTTGCACCCAATGCAAGATAGTTGCCCACTGTATGTCCGAGACTGACACCAGCTTTCCATGCAGTATTCAGACGATAATCATAGCTGCAGGTATTGTTAGAAAAAGCAGTATCATCATAACTCTTTACATCCACCATTTCCAGTCTGGAAGCACCACTCATGGTCAGGTCGTAATATACTGGCGAATTCAAGTAGGCACCGATGCGGAAAGGAGAATCATTCACAGGGCGGAAGATGACACCGGCCTTTACATCAAAACCAGTTCCATCAATCTTGAGACTCTCATAGTGATCGGAAATCGCTCCGCCAGGATTATCAGATTTCAGGTTTTCAGAGTACATGGAATTGCTCTTATAGTTGACATCGTGCAAACCAATGGTAAGACCAAGCCAAACACGATTGTTGATGGAACCGCTGATGTTGAAATCATACTGTCCTATGTATCCTTTCTGAGTCTGACCATAGAGAAACTCATTGCCATTATAATAATACATATTTCCCATTTCATCATATCTCATCATCTTTTCATAATTAGCATCAACACCGGTCCATACCATATCTCCGCCTGTCTGACCATGAAAAAAAGCATATTTAATAGCAGTCAACTTGCTTTGAGAAGCCCCATTCAGATTGTTGGCTGCATTCAGAATCTGATTGAAATCAGCACTCTTGTGATAGTTAAATGCCAAATTGATGTAGCTACTTTTGCCGCGTGTAGGCGACCAGACAAAACCTACCTGATCAAGGCTTACATGTGATTTGCTTCCATCAAAATCGATAGTCGTATTATTGAACTTTGTATAGTTCTCTGCGTCAGTCTGCGCCATTACACCCGCAGAAAGGCTTACCTGATTTTTTCTGAACAAACCGATACCTGCAGGGTTAGATCCGATGGTAGAAATATCTGCACCGAGGGCTTCCATGGCGCCACCCATACCTACATAACGTGCAGTACCATTCAGACTGTTCTCTGCAAATTTAGTATCCTGGTAAGTTTCCTGAGCCAAGGCAGGGGCTGCCATGAGTCCCAGCGCAGCTAACAAGAAGTATTTAGAATTCTTCATCATGATTTCCAAACTTTAAATAAATTACTTATATTACATTTTTTATCTTCTGCCACCAAAGCTGCCGCCTCCGCCGGAACGTGAGCCTCCTCCAAAGCTACCGCCACCGAAGCTGCCGCCAGAATGACTTCCACCGAAACTACCTCCTCCAAAGTTACCACTTCTGTTGCCAAAGCCACTGAAGTTGGAATTACTATTGTTAGAGCGATTGGAATTGCCAAAACTATTGTTGTAATCACGGTTGGAACGATTGCCGAAGTTACGATTGCCATACGAGTTATCATCCCTTCTGCCATTATAGCGGCCAGAATTATTACCCGGACCATTCCAACTGCGGTTGCCAGCATAGCCCTTTGGATTTCCGCTGTAGTGAACATGTCCTATCATCGGACCACCCCAGTACCAAGGATTGTAATATCCACCCCATCCATACCAAGGAGAATACCAACCTCCATACCAGCCTGCATATCCGTAATACCAAGGATCATAGAATGGGTCAAACCATGGGTCGTACCAACCTGCGTAATAACCATAGCGCCAAGGATTTCTCCAGCCCCAGTAGCCACTACGCCAGTAATAAGGTCCTACTCCATAATAATCATAGAACCACGGATTATAATAACCATCCCAACGACTCAAATCACGCGTGTATTCGAAATCCTCATCCTGATTGATGAATTTCTGAGCGAAAGCCTCATCGTCATAAATAGAGTCAGGTTTGACACCTTTCTCAAGACGGAATGAAATAATGTCATTACCCAAGGAATCTGTAGTGATACCTTGATAATGACTCAATATTCTACCATTACGATTGTATTCGTCAACGGAACGTGGACTGCCCGACCAATAAATAGCATAAAGACTATCACGAACGGCACGAACTCTGGCATAAGCCTTCGCTCTCTGTTCACGGAGTGCAGCTTCTTTTTGGGCCTCCTGTTTCGGATTGAAATAGAGGTCATCGTCCTGAGCCATCGTTGTCAATGGCATCGCTGCTACAAGGACTGCAAGAAGAACAAATTTTTTCATTATATGACTCCTTTTATTTATTCTCTAACCAACTTTCTATACCAATATAATTAATTACATGCAAAAATATTGCTTATTCTCATGCAAAATTAAAGAAAAACCCTAAATAATGATAGGTTTTTCCCTATTTTTTATAATTTTGCAGTAGTTTTTTAGATTTAAATAAGAATTGAAGAATTGATATGAAATATTTAGTAGCAAAATTTAAGATTAAAGCCAGCGAGGATTTGATGCAAGTTTGCAAGGATCTGTTGGCTGACAGTGCAGCTGAAGCCGGATTTGAATCGTTTGAAGATACTGAAGAAGGCATGGAGGCGTATGTGCAGAAAGAATTGTTTGATAAGGAAATACTCGATCAGAATATTAAAGAATTTCCTATTGAAGGAACTGAAATCTCTTACGAGGTAGAAGAAGCTGAAGATAAAGACTGGAATCAAGAATGGGAAGATCAGGGATTTGAACCGATTTGTATCGACGACCAGATTCTCATCTATGACGCCAAACATCCGGATCTCCACCCTACTACATCTCCAGACCATATTGAGATTGGAATCGAAGCTAAACTCGCCTTCGGTACAGGTAACCACGAAACGACACGCATGATTGTTTCTTTGCTCATGAACATGAATCTGTACAAGAAGCGTGTTCTTGATTGTGGTTGCGGTACTGGAATCTTAGGCATTGTGGCTTCTAAGTTGGGAGCAGGCGATGTGGTCGGTTATGATATAGATGAATGGAGCGTAGAAAATTCCAAGCATAATGCCCAGCTTAACGGCGTGAATAATATGAGCGTATATTTCGGCAATGCATCAGTCATCAATCATATCAGTGGTATGTTTGACGTGGTTCTTGCCAATATCAACAGAAACATTCTCTTGGAAGACATGAATGTTTTCAGAAGTGTAATGAATGATGGGTCTTATTTGATTCTCAGCGGTTTCTACGTGGAAGACATTCCTGTGTTGCTGGAGAAAGCAAAGGAATTGGGATTGTCGGAAATCGAAAGAAAAAGCGATAACAACTGGGCTTGTCTCATTCTAAAAAACTAATCAACTTCTGTATCTTTTAATGACAATTTCAGAGGTTTTTAAGGAAAATTTTGGATGCAGTAAATAAAGGGCTGCATCCAACTATATACTAAATCATAAAATCCTTTCTTTTAGGCAGATTTGCTAAAAGAAAGGATTTATTCTTCTTCATATTCTTCTTCATATTCATCATCTCCAAAAAGACTTTCGCCTTTTGAACCAATACAGAGTTTTCGTAGGTCATAATAACTTCCGTTGTAGATATTGAAATCCACGTAGCCCTTAATGCCTGGTAGTTTACCTGCATCCGTATGCTGCCAGAACTTCCACTTTCCCTTATACTGCACCTTATCTACATAATAATGCGCTATCCAATAAGGATAGTCATCAAAGACAGGAGCACTCAGATACTTCTCCTTAAACTTATAATAGGTGTAGATAATCGGCTTGGCATGATACTTATCTTCTACGATATGCAGCCAGGTAAGTACATCACGCTGAAAATCTTCAACAGACTTATCTGCAGGCTTGTGCTCTATATCCAGAACTGGTGGCAGATCTCCATCTGTAAGATGTATCTTCTCCAGGAAGAAATATGCCTGATCGCGAGCAGAAGACTTATTACTCCAAAAATGATAAACACCACGGATAAAACCATAATCCCGCGCCTGATTAAAATTCTCTCTGAAATTATCATCCAGACGTGAGGAACCTTCTGTTCCCTTGATGATGATAAAGCGAACAGGACAGCCTTTTATCATCGCATTTTTGAGCTGTTCCCAATCAATCGTACCCTGATAATGCGAAATATCTATACCATGAATCTCATAACCTTCAGGATATTCTGCATCACCATACAAAGCACGCCACCGGAAACCAGTAGGACTTACGAAGAAATAATAAAAAGCCCAGATGTAAAGAAAAACAATCAATAATCCTCCTATCCACCATGCCCAACGGGGATATGAACGGAGGAAACGTGGTAAAAAAGAAGACGAACGCCTTCTTGCACGAGTATTACCACGTCGAGTCGTTTTCTTTCTCGGCATGCTATGTTTTTTCTGTGAAGAAGCCGTTCGTCTTGTTGACATATACTATAAAAATATAATACGATATTACTTAGCCTGCTCCAACTGGAGAGTCTTGGTGGTCTGGTCGCAAACCTCTGTAGGACCCCAGTACTGGATAGGACCTGGATATACATAAGAAGTCTCCTTAGCCCACTGCTCACGCTTAGAAGCGAAGAACTTGAATGGAGCACCGTCGAGCTCTACGAGAGCCTTGCGGATAACTGGCTTGTTAGCACCGTTACGACGCTCGATGTTCATCATCATAGTGATAGGCACACCACCGGCAATCCACTCAGCAGCAGGAGCTGTTGTGTTCTTGATGATTGACATGTAACCGGTCTTGCCGTTAGCGATGAGGCGTGAAGCGTTGAAACCGAGTGAGTAGCAGTAGTCAGCATCGTAGTTAGAAGGAGCTGCGCAACGTCCCTCGTAACCGAAGAAGTGGTGCTGAGCAGAGAACTTACCAACATACTTACCCTCCTTCTTCCAAGCAGCCAACTTCTCAGCTACCATGCGAGAGAGCAACTTCTCTGTCTCGATGAGAGAAACCTGTACGTTTCCGTGAGGGTCACGGTCGAGGCAGAGCTGGCGAGCTACGTCTGCTGGCAAAGACTCCAATACTGCGAGGTTGTCCTTAGCGATGGCACCCTTAACGAATGCAATCTGCTCCTCAGCACTTGCAAACTCACGGCTCTCGCCTGTTGCAGGGTCTGTAAGAACCTCGTTCAATTCTGCGATGAGCTTCTTGATAGCTGGGATAAACTCGATCAGGCCCTCTGGGATGAGAACAGTACCGAAGTTGTTGCCCTCAGCAGCACGGTTAGCTACGGCAGTTGCAATATAAGTAACAACATCATCGAGTGACATTTCCTTAGCCTCTACCTCCTCAGAAATCAAGCAGATGTTTGGCTGAGTCTGGAGAGCGCACTCAAGAGCGATGTGAGAAGCTGAACGACCCATCAACTTGATGAAGTGCCAGTACTTGCGTGCAGAGTTACAGTCGCGCTCGATGTTACCGATGAGCTCAGAGTAAGTCTTGCAGGCTGTATCGAAACCGAAAGAAGTCTCAATCTGCTCGTTCTTCAAGTCACCGTCGATAGTCTTAGGACATCCGATTACCTGAACGCCATACTTCTTAGCAGCGTAGTACTCTGCAAGTACACAAGCATTGGTGTTAGAGTCGTCACCACCGATGATTACGAGAGCCTTGATACCAAGTTCGCGAAGAATCTCGATACCCTTCTCAAACTGGTCTTCCTTCTCCAACTTAGTACGGCCAGAGCCGATGATATCAAAACCACCAGTATTGCGGTACTCGTCCATGATTTCAGAAGTAATCTCCATGTAGTTGTGATCTACGAGACCACCAGGACCGAGAATGAAACCATAAAGCTTGTTAGCTGGGTTGAGAGCCTTTACACCATCGAAAAGACCAGAAATCACGTTGTGACCACCAGGAGCCTGACCACCAGAGAGGATAACACCTACATTGAAAGAAGGGAGTTCCTTAGCCTCACCAGCTTCGAAAGTGATGACAGGCATTCCGTATGTATTAGGGAACAATGCCTTGATTTCATCCTGATTACCTACTGACTGTGTAGCTGCACCCTCTACTGCCTTAACAGGGCCCTGAAGAGCCTTTGGCAACTTTGGCTGATAAGCAGCTCTTGCAATTTGCAATGCACTTTTTTCCATAATTATTCTTTAATATTTAAAAGTTGAAACTACAAAAACTTTGAAAAACACTGCAAAAATAACTTTTTTTTGCGAAATAATGAAAGAAAAAAGCTAAAATTGCGTTAATCAGTATTTTTTTTCGTTACTTATGCTTGGATTTCAAAGATTTTTGCTATCTTTGAGCATTCATTTCATAATTTTAAATTTAAAAGAATAACATTATGGCTAATAAAAGAGATTTAAAACGCACTATCAATTACATCACCAGCGAACTCTTCGCTGAGTGCGTAGCTGCCTCATTGTATAATGGCAAACCAGAGCAAGAAGACGTGGACGGCATCATTTCTGTCATTGTTATGACCAATACGAATTTCATCAAACGTGTCTCTCATCCGGAACCAGGTATGAAACAGACCGTATATTATAAGAATCTCGTCTCTGATTTCAACAAGCAAGTTTGTGAGATTATTGATCAAATTGCTAATCTCGCTTAGTCCTATACCTTATTATATATGTTACAAAATTTTTGTCGCTGGATTTTATATAAGAAATTAGGGTGGAAAAAGGATATCACGGTTGATTTGCCGGAAAAGTATATTATATGCTTAGCTCCGCATACAAGCAACTGGGATTTGTTTCTTGGACAGGCTTTTGCCAAGGCTGAAGGTATGAAGTCTAACTTCTTGATGAAAAAGGAATGGTTCTTCTGGCCTCTCGGTCCTATTTTCCGCAAGATGGGTGGTATTCCGGTCTGGAGAAGTAAGCATACGAGCATGACTGATAATTTGGCTGAAGAGGCAAAAAAGAGAAAGTCTTTCGTGCTTTGCATCACACCTGAAGGAACCCGTTCTCTTAATCCAGAATGGAAAAAAGGTTTCTATTTCATTGCACAGAAGGCTAATATTCCTATCCTGCTCTATGGTGCTGATTATGAAAAGAAGCTCATTCAATGCACAAAGAAGATGATTCCATCAGGCGATGTAGATAAGGACATGCGTGAAATCAAACTTTATTTCAAGGACTTCAAGGGTAAAAAACCGGAAAAATTCACTATCGGAAACATCGATTGAAGTAAAAAGTAAATATCAAGACTTAGAAATAGGTAATGATAAAGGTAAGTAAACTTAGAAATAAGTCAGCTTATAAATAACTTAGAGGTAAAAAATTGAATAAGAAAAACTATCTTAAATATTGGGCATTCTGTTGCTGGCTATTGATGCCGGCAACTGCAAATGCGCAATATCTTGAAGGCAATACAAGGGCCTGGGGAGACATCGAATATACCGATGATCCCTGGGTCTTTAATGCATCACATCCTTACTTTATAACTGAAGGATTGCAGAACCGCCATCTTTCAGTATGGGCATCGCATGGCAGATATTATGATAATGAACAGAAACGCTGGAAATGGCAACGACCAAATCTCTTTGGTACTACCGAGGATTTGTTCACGCAAACCATCGTTGTCCCTTATCTGATTCCGATGCTTCAGAATGCCGGTGCCATTGTTTTCACTCCGCGTGAAAGAGATTGGCAAAAAAAGGAAATCATAGTTGATAATGATGATCCTATCAAAGCTAATTACTACAAAGAAACGGTAAATGGGAAAAAATGGAAAACAGGAAAGGAACCTGGATTTGCTGCTATAAAGGCACTCTACAATGATGGGGAAAACCCTTTTACTGACGGTTCCATCAGAAAGGCTAAAGCCACTAAAAAGAAGAAATACAGTGAAATCAGCTATCAGCCAAATATTCCTGATGCTGGTAAATATGCTGTCTATGTAAGTTATCAGACTTTGCCGAAAAGTGTAAAGGATGCTAAATATCTCGTTTTTCACAAGGGGCAGGTTACAGAATTTACAGTCAACCAGAGAATGGGAGGCAGCACATGGGTTTATTTGGGCACATTTGATTTCGATAAAGGTTGCAATGAGTTCAATCGTGTTGTCGTGACCAATCAGTCTTCTTCCAAAGGTATCGTGACAAGTGATGCCGTAAGATTTGGAGGCGGTATGGGAAATATCCTTCGTGGTGGATACAACAGTGGATTTCCCCGTTGCCTGGAAGGGGCAAGATACTACGCACAATGGGCTGGCGCTCCCTACTCCGTTTATGGAGGAAGAAAGGGCAAAAACGATTATGCAGATGATATCAATACCCGTTCGCTCATGACCAACTGGCTGGGTGGTGGTAGTGTCTATATGCCTGCTAAAGACGGCAAGAATGTACCTATTGAATTATCACTTGCCATTCATAGTGATGCGGGATACAATCCAGACGGCAAATCTGTATATGGATCTTTGGCTATTTGCACAACCAACTTCAATGATGAGAAATTGAATACGGGTATTTCCAGATTTACATCCAAGGATTTTGCCCAGGCATTGCTGAAGAATCTCGTTACAGACATGAGATATAAATATGGTGATTTTGGTGAACGCTATCTTTGGGACAGAAATTATTCTGAAACAAGATTGCCAGAAGTGCCTTCTGCCATCATCGAGACTCTCTCTCATCAGAGTTTCCCTGATATGAAACTGGCTCAGAATCCAATGGCAAAATTCACCATTGCTCGTTCGCTGTACAAGACCATTCTCAGATATGTTTCCTCCAATCATGGCAAGAAATATACGGTTCAACCTTTGCCTCCAAATCACTTTTCTGTAGAGGTGAACAATCAGGGAATAGCCACTCTTTCATGGAGTCCGCAGACTGATAAAACAGAACCGACTGCAGCTCCTACCTCTTATGTATTGTATATAGCAGAAGGAAGAGGTGGCTTCGATAATGGACAAATTATCAGAACTGCTGCCTGCCAGATCAAACTGGAACCTGGCAAGATGTATAGCTTCAAAGTGACCGCATTGAACCAAGGTGGAGAAAGTTTTCCTTCTGAGACATTGGCTGCTCTCTACAATCCGAAAGCTCGCCATACCGTATTGATAGTCAACAATTTCCATCGTTTGGCTGCACCTCAAGTGATAGACAATGAAGCGGAACAAGGTTTTGATTTCGATCTGGATCCAGGAGTAAGTTATGGACTGAATGCCGGTTGGAATGGAAAGCAGAGAGTTTTCAAGCGTTCTAAAATGGGCGTGATGACTGCTGATGGACTTGGCTATTGTGGTGACGAAATGGCAGGACAAATGATTGCAGGTAATGATTTCAATTATCCAGTAGAACATGCCAGAGCAATTGCTACTTCTAATCTGTATAGTATTGCCAGTTGCTCCAGCGAGGCCATCCTTTCTGGGAAAGTAAAAATGAGCAAGTACCCAATAGTAGATTTGATCAATGGACTCGAAAGATATGATGGCTACACGCCTGAATACTACAAATCTTTTACTCCTACCATGATCAATAAGATTGAAAATTACATGCATCATGGAGGACGTTTATTGGTGAGCGGCTCCTACATCGGAAGCGATATGCAAACGGATGAAGAGAAAAATTTCCTGGCTAATACGCTGAAGGTGCAATATCAGGTTTCAGACAGTCTGAAAGCCACACCGATGGTTAACGGATTAGGAATGAACTTTGATTATTACGACAAATTGAACGACAAGCACTACGCTGCAACACATCCAGATATTCTTGCCCCAATTGATGGGGCTATCTGCACAATGCAATATATAAATGGAGCAAGTGCAGCTGTAGGATATAAAGGCAATGGGTATGGTTCATTCACCATGGGCTTCCCTTTCGAGTGTATCAAGAATGAGCAGACACGTGGACAGTTAATGTCTGGTATTCTCAAGTATTTACTTGGCAACAAGTAATGATACTGTTTTCTGATATATCCGACAAGTCAATGCATTCAACAAATCTGAATATGATAAAAAAGAAATAATAACCCTTTAAATGTAGAATATTATGTATAAAATTCAAGCAAACCAATCAGGTACTCGCTCAATTGAAGTAAGCGACCTGCATCTTGAAACTATTGATAAGTATCAGCTTCTTCGCAATCTGGTGGACAGTAATGGAATCATTGATGAAGAAGTACTTGAAAAATTGAAATTGAATGTCCGCTCTTTATTGGAAGCAGACAACTGTCAGGATAAGAATCTTTTGGATCTATGCCTTGACGTTATTTATAATAGCAATATGAAAGCCTTAGGCCTTCATAACTTGGTATTGCTTTATGTAGATTGGAAAGAGAAGAAGGAAACTGAGGAGGCATCAGAAGCTGAACCAGATGCGGTTAATGACTAACTCCTGAACCTCTTTAAGACAGATTTTAAATGGATTATAAATTAACAGATTTTTTACCAACAACTAAGAAAGAATGTGAACTCAGAGGGTGGGACGAACTGGACGTTATCCTGTTTTCTGGAGATGCCTACGTAGATCATCCATCCTTCGGAGCAGCTATACTTGGCAGAATTCTTGAAGCCAATGGCTATCGTGTGGCTATTGTGCCTCAACCTGACTGGCATGGTGATTTCCGTGATTTTAAAAAGCTTGGACGACCACGTCTGTTCTTTGGAGTTTCTCCAGGAGCCATGGACTCGATGGTAAATCGTTATACTGCCAATCGCCGTATGCGCAGTGAAGACGCTTTCAGTCCAGACTCACGCCATGACATGCGTCCAGACTATCCTTCTATCGTCTATACTCAGATATTGAAGAAACTTTTCCCAGATGTTCCTGTGGCTCTTGGCGGTATCGAAGCTTCGTTGCGCCGTATCAGTCACTATGACTATTGGAAAGATGAACTCCGTAAGTGCATTCTCTGTGATTCTGGTGCTGACCTTATTCTCTATGGAATGGGTGAACGTTCTATTGTGGAACTTGCCAACGCTTTTGCTGAAGGAAAAACGATGGACGAGATTCACGAAATGCCACAGGTTGCTTTCTATTGTAAGGAAAAGGACATTCCTGGTGGATTTAAGGATGACGATATCATCCTGCATAGCCATGAGGAGTGTCTTCACAACAAGAAAGGTCAGGCAGAAAATGTGCGCCATCTGGAGGAAGAAGCCAATAAGATGCATGCACAAAGAATGATTCAGGAAGTGGATGGAAAATATGTTGTGGTCAACCCTCCTTTCCCTCTGATGACAACAGAGGAATTGGATGCAGCTTTCGATTTGCCATATACCCGTCTGCCTCATCCAAAATATAAAGGAAAAACAATTCCTGCGTATGAGATGATCAAGTTCTCTGTCAACCTGCACCGTGGTTGTTTTGGCGGTTGTTCTTTCTGTACTATCTCTGCTCACCAGGGCAAATTTGTGGTATGCAGAAGCAAGGAAAGTATTCTGAAAGAGGTGAAGAAAATCATCGCAATGCCTGATTTTAAAGGATACTTGAGCGATTTAGGCGGTCCATCAGCTAATATGTATGGAATGCATGGCAAAAATCAGAAGGCCTGTGAGGTGTGCAAACGTCCATCATGCGTAAATCCCCAGATTTGTCCTAATCTCAATACTGATCATAGCAAACTCCTTGAAATCTATCATGCAGTTGATGCCCTGCCTGGTATCAAGAAAAGTTTTATAGGTAGTGGTGTCCGCTATGATTTGCTATTGCATAAAAGCAAGGATGAGAAGGTAAATCAGGCTGCAAGGGAATATACGCGTGAACTGATTACAAAGCATGTGAGCGGACGACTGAAAGTGGCACCAGAGCATACAAGTCCGGAAGTTCTCAAGTTCATGCGTAAGCCATCATTCGACTTATTCTATGAATTCAAACGCATCTTCGATAAGATTAACAAAGAAGAGGGACTTAACCAACAAATCATCCCTTATTTCATCAGTTCACATCCGGGCTGTCATGAAGAGGATATGGCGGAATTGGCTGTGATAACCAAGGGACTTGATTTTCATCTTGAACAAGTACAGGACTTCACTCCTACTCCGATGACAATTTCTACGGAAACCTGGTACACAGGATATGATCCATACACTTTGGAACCAGTTTTCAGTGCCAAGACTCAGAAGGAAAAACTCGCTCAGAGAATGTTCTTCTTCTGGTATAAACCGGAAGAAAGAAGGGCTATTGAATCTGAATTACGTAGAATTGGCAGAAGCGACCTGATTGCGAAACTATATGATAAGCGTGATATGAGAGGCGGGCACACTTCTGCAAGATTCGATGAGAAAGCTGTAGGCTCTACTTATGACAACCCAGGCGTTGGTCGTGGTGCAAGAGGAAAGAACAGACAGGGAAATTCTTCTTACGGCTCCAATTCCGGAAGAAATGGTAGAAATCAATCATACCAACCTAAGGGATATGGCAATGTAGGATGCTATGATGAGGATAAATATCTCAATAATGGCAAACCTCTGAATGCCCGTAACCGTAATGATGGTTCACAAAGACCACTATCTCCTCGCGAACTTGCCAAGTCTGTAAAAGAGCAGTTGAAAGCCGATAAAGGTTCTGGATTCTTCAAGGATAAAAAGAAAAAGAGTTTCAACCCTAATTTTGATAAAGGAAATCATAGACGCGGTGACGTGAGTCAAAATCGCGGAAACGGCAATAAAAATCATGAAAAAGGTAGAAATTCGGGATCTTTCACAGGAGATAATAGAAATAAAGGCAATTCCGGAAGAAGAGGTAAAAGATAATCATCATTACTATATTTAGGGCAAGTTCTCCATAAAAGTGCAAAAATATAGCAGTGATGTTAAAATAAAAAATGAGCAGTCATTGAATTGAATGAAACGTTTTCAAGACAAATGACTGCTCATTTTGCGTATGTCACTTAAAAGAGAGAACCAACTTGTTTTCTTATAGTGCTCGGGGATAGCACAAAAGTGCCCTGACTATAGCACTTTTGAGCCCTTCAAAAAGCATTTTTATAGAAATGAGAGATACGATGCTATCTCCGAAAGATAGAGGTGCTAAATGACTTATTTCTATTCCCCAATAGCCTTACTTTTAGGAAAGTAAAAAACAAACATTTTAAATCTTATCCACAGACTATTAGTACAATAATAATTTAAAATATATTCTCAAAATCATTTAGCTCCATCAACAACTCTGCAAACTCTGATTCCTATCTGGCTCGGATGTTTCATCATATAAGTACGCAGAAGCATTGGTTCATCAATTACCTTCTTGTGAATACTGCTTGCATTAAGCATATGGAGTCCATCTTGATGCCATGATGCAATTCCGATATGCGTCGTATCAAGTCCCTTTTTATTGGTTATCATGACAAGGATGTCGCCATTATGAATGGTATTTCGGAATAACCGACTATCCACAATCTGCTCTTTTGGAATATACCGATAACTTTTACCACTAATCTGCTCTTCCAATGCCTTAATACCTTGAAGTCGCTTTGCATTATTTTTTAGCATCTTATAGCTCTGCTGGTAAGTAGTCATCCAATTCACAGAAACATGCTGAACTTTGGTAAAAGGAGGATTGTTCTGAATATCAGTAACGATGCTTTCCTCTACATTATCACTAATCCAAACAGTAAAATAATGCTGTCTCTTTTCATATGCAATTTCTCCATTGATATAACGGACATGCTGAAGCTGTCGGCAAAAATCTGAAAAATCCCTTTTTCCATTCCCGGACATGCAACGAGTCAAAGCTGTCACAATTTCAACAAAAGTCGTACAGTCGAGTTCTGAAGTATTAATAACCAGTTTTTCTTCCTCCGCCCTATCCAAAGTTCCTCCTACATACGGAACACCTATGAATTTCTTTCCAAACCAAAGCATCCAACTTTTCGGTTTTTCTTTGAGTTGGGAAGCCTCTCGAAGTAAGGAATTGATACGGGAAACATCTGCTTGACTATATGTTGCCTCAACCTGATAATGTACATTATCGTCAGCACAAAGATTAGCTACTTTATCTGATGAAGACTTTAATGGAGAAAGATGAGCATCCTGATGACTATCAATATTCTCCTTCTTAACTCCTTTAGAATCCGAAACTCCATTAGAAACCGACTTAGGATGCGGTTCGAACGAACAACTTCTCGTTTGTCCTACAGCCAACAATGAAGCCAGATTTAAAATCTGACTGGCTAAAATAAACTTAAAATACATCATATCAATTATGTTTTACTTCCTGTAAATCATTAATGGTGGCGCTTACGACCAAAGTTCACGCCCACATAGATATTCAGCGAACCAAAAGAACTATTAGTAGAAAACTGTTCTTTCTTATAATTATAGGAATGGAATACTGTACTGGCTCCAGCATACCACTTCGTATTATTCCATACAATACCAAAACGACCAATACCATCAAGATTGAAATTATTGAAACTGAAATCATGAATATCCAATCTGCTATGTTCTGTATCTGATTTCGATTTGTTGTAAGCAAGGCCTATAGATAACGAAGCATTAAAGAGGAAGTTCTTTGCAAAGACCCAATTATAAGCATATCCGCAAGAAATAGAGATGTCTGAATATTTCACCTTCGAGAAGGTTAAAGTACTATCTATTCTTGATTTTCCATCTTCCTTTTTCCCTAATTTCTCATCTACAAGAGAACTCAACTTATCCCAGTCAACATCAAGCGTATGCCGCATATAACCAATCCCTAAGAGCATAGAACCAGCACTTTTTCTTTGACAGGTACTTTGCGAGTAAGCTGCTGGGTATGAGAACTTTCTATGATTGAAGATATAGTAAAGATTGAATCCTTTAATACTGGATTTAAAACCATCAAAAGGAACTTTGTGCATCGGTGATGTATCAAGTTCGCTGCTCAGATTCATGCGTTGTACGTGATAATCATTACCAGTTTGTCTCCAAAACAAATCGATGCCCAACATACTGCTATACAAGCTTAAGTCAAACTCTTTCTTATTGGTATGTTGAGAACTTGCATTGATATGTTTGAGGTCGAGAGTGTAACCAAGGAACACCCAGCGCCAACCCAGATAAGGTCCGAGGCGGAATGTTGGATCAGGAGCAAAAGATATGCGCTGACCTTCCTTGCTGGAAAGTGTATATTCCTCATAAGTGTTTGTATTCTGAAGCATTACAGTATAATTATAATGCTGCGGGTCTATATAGGAACTGTCAGTAACATTAAATTCCCGGAAAAACTTAGTAAACACATCCCCCACACGATGAAAGAATGTTTTTTTGTGTTTTTCCCTAATGAGACTATCAGGTGAATTGGATTGAAACATCGATCTATTGAAGAGAACGTTGAAACCGATAGAATCACGCTCCCCTATTTCCGTTGCATGAATAGATGCAACGGAAAACAGCAAAAATAATCCTATATAATATCTCTTCATCTCAATCACGATGTTTATTACTTTAGAGAATACAAGCAAACTTTATTTCAAGTTTTATCAGAAATCTGATTAAATCAGAAACCAGAGTAGCCGAATGAATATTCATCAGCCCTATGAGTCTCTAGTTTTTCCAAAGAATACGGTCAAGTACCCAATTGGTAGGTGTAGCAGAAATAGCGGTACATTCACAAATGCCTATTCCCTGTAAATCTTCTATCACCTTCTGGATGATTGGTAATTGAACGTATGGCGGATTTGGCACAACGATATCTTTCTTTCCTTCGGAATTAATTAATCGGATAGGTTCGTAATTGAAAACCGAGAAAGACAGTGAGCCCTTGTCACCAATGATTTCGATACAATCTTCCTTAGCACTTTCATGTCCAACAAAACACCAGCTTCCACTGCCAGGAATGCCACTTTCAAAGAAGAAACATGCAGAAATCGTATCTTCAGCTTCATACAAGTGAGCACGATTTGCCGGATATCCGTGAGCACGTGTTATCACACCAAACAAATCTTGCAAAAGATCAATCTGGTGTGGAGCTAAATCATAAAAGTAGCCACCACCAGAAATATCCGGTTGCAATCTCCAAGGCATTTCCTTTCCACTATGATAGTCTAAATCGCGTGGCGGAACAGAAAATCTTACCTGCACATTGATAACATCTCCAATTCCTCCACTTTGAATAATTTCCTTAACTTTCTGGAAATAAGGGAGATAACGGCGATAATAAGCAACAAAACAGGGCACACCTGTCTGTTCGCTAATACGATTGATACGAATACAGTCGTTATAGCTTGCAGCCAGAGGCTTCTCAACATAAACAGGTTTACCAGCCTTCATAGCCATAATAGCAAAAGTAGCATGAGAAGAAGGTGGCGTGGCGATATAGACCGCATTTACATCAGGGTCATCAATAAGTTCTTGAGCATCAGTGTACCATTTTCTGATATGATGGCGCTCAGCATAACTGCGCGCTTTCTTTTCACTTCGACTCATAACCGCAACAACTTGTGAGCCAGGAACTTCATTGAATGCAGGTCCTGACTTTTTCTCGGTTACCTCACCGCAGCCGATAAATCCCCACTTAATTTCTTTCATTGATTCTGATATTAATATTTGAAGTGTTCAGAAACTTACTCACTCAAAGACTTGTTGATTTCATCGATATAATCAAGCACTTCATCCCTTCCCATTTTCTTTTCACTACTGGTTATAAAATAAGGAGGGAGTTCTTCCCAGCGATCCTCCAATGCTTGCATCCACTTCTGGGCATTCATTCTTGCCTTTACAGGACCTAACTTGTCTGCCTTGGTAAACACAATACAGAAAGGTATGTTGCTTTCGCCCAACCAATCTACAAATTCACGATCTATCTTCTGCTGCTCATGGCGAACGTCAATCAATACGAAAACATTTGCCAACTGAGGGCGCTGAAGAATATAACCTGCAATCATCTGTTCCAGTTGCTTCTGAACAGTCTTGGAGCGCTTGGCAAATCCATAACCAGGAAGGTCAACCAAATACCATTCGTTATTGATGATAAAGTGGTTGATTAACAGAGTTTTACCTGGTGTGGCTGAAGTCTTAGCTAAACCCTTGTGATTGCAAAGCATATTGATAAGACTTGACTTACCTACATTACTTCTGCCAATAAAAGCATACTCCAATTTATTATCTTTAGGACACATACTCACTCGAGGAGCAGATATCGTAAATTCTGATTTTTTAATCTCCATTGTTACTGATATTATAGTTACGATTATTATTTTATATGTTATACTTTACCCCAATCCAGTATTCTTTATTAGAATACCGAATATCGGTTATTAAAGCAATTCTGAAAGTTCAAGCCATCTCATTTCCTTTTCGTCAAGTTCATCCTTGATTTGTGGCAATCTCTTGCTTTTTTCTGTCAGTTCCTCCACGCTCAGTTTTCCGCTACAGAGTTCTTCCTCCAATAGCTTCTGTTCTTTCTCTAAAGCTTCGATTTCCTTTGAAAGCTGTTCGTACTCACGTTTTTCTTTAAAGGACATCTTCCGTTTGTTTTCGAAGTTTACATCACGTTTAGCAGTACCACTGGCATTATCACTATTCTTAGCATCAGTTGTCTTTGATGCCGATTTTGCCTTAGTGGATTCCTCTTCATTTTCCTTAGCTTGCAACCTGCTCCAATCACGATACTGGGTATAGTTGCCAGGGAAATCCTGAATATCACCCTCTCCCTTGAACACAAGCAGATGATCTACAACCTTATCCATGAAATACCTGTCGTGACTGACTACTATAACACATCCAGGGAAATCCTGAAGATATTCCTCCAGAACCTGCAACGTCTGAATGTCCAGGTCATTAGTAGGCTCATCCAAAATGAGGAAATTCGGATTACGCATCAATACGGTACACAGATAAAGCTTTCTCTTTTCTCCTCCACTCAACTTATATACATAATTATGTTGTTCCTCCGGTGTAAAGAGGAAGAATTGGAGAAATTGAGAAGCTGTCATGTGTTTACCGCCAAGATCGATATAGTCGGCAATTTCTGTGATTACATCAATAACCTTCTGGTCCTCACGGAATTTCAGACCTTCCTGCGAAAAATAACCAAAGCGTATAGTCTCACCGATATCAAATTTACCCTCATCAGGATTCACTTCACCCAAGAGCATCTTGATAAACGTCGATTTACCGGTACCATTATTACCCACAATACCCATTTTCTCAAAACGGGCAAAGTTATAATAAAAATGGTCGAGTATCACTTTTTTATGACCGTGATCTTCAAAAGCCTTGCTAACATACTGGCATTCAAAAATCTTGCTGCCAATATAAACTGTCGAAGCCTTCAGTCTGACCTGCCTGTCCTCAATGCGCTGTTTGGCAACTTTTTCAAGTTCATAGAATGCCTCTTCACGATAGCGTGCTTTATGGCCACGAGCTTGTGGTTGTCTGCGCATCCAGTCAAGTTCTCTTCTATACAAATTTTTAGAATGTTGTATCTCAGCACGAAGATTATCCATTCTTTCCTGACGTTTCTCCAGATAATATGCATAGTTACCTCGATAGGTATAAATAGTCTGGTCGTCCAATTCAAGGATAACATTACAAACCTTATCAAGGAAGAAACGATCGTGAGTAACCATGAAAATAGTCTTGTTTCCACGATTCAGATAACCCTCCAGCCATTCTATCATTTCCAGATCCAAATGGTTAGTAGGCTCATCCAACATCAGAAAATCGGGTTCTTCTATCAGTACATTAGCAAGTGCTACACGTTTTTGCTGGCCACCACTGAGCTGCCCCATAGGTTGCTCAAGATTAGTGATATGCAATTGCGTAAGTATCTGTTTAGCTTTCAGTACCTTTTCCGGATCTCCATTATGATTGAAGCAAGCATCTAATACTGTCTCCTCTGGATCAAAGTCTGGTGATTGCTCCAAATAACCGATTTTCAAGTCTCTACGATATATAATATCACCGTTTTCATACCCCTCTTTATTCATCAGTACAGACATAAGAGTAGATTTGCCCGTACCATTACGTGCAACAAGTCCCACCTTCTGTCCTTCAGCGATGGAAAAAGAGATTTTATCGAAAAGAACCTGGGCTCCAAACCGCTTAGTAAGGTTCTGTACATCTAAATATGGTGTCTGATTTGCCATTTTTATTGAAATTTTGTGCAAAGATACAAAAAAAATTTGGCAGAAACGATTTTTTTAATTATCTTTGCACTCGGAATTTGTACGATAGGTGTTTCTCCTCTTGAAACACCTTTTTATACTATCAAGAATCATATACAATATAACTATTATAAATAATGTATAGCAAAGACGAATTAACTTCTAGGAATGTCGCAACATTGAAGGACATTGCTAAACAAATTGGCGCAAAGATTAAATCAAGCGACAACAAGGAGACTATCATCTATGCCATCCTTGACGCTCAGGCAGAAACAGCGCCTCAACCAGTAAAAAGAAAGAGAGCTCGCATTGCCAAAACAGAAGATAAGGTTTACACTGTCAAGGGAAAAGACGGTGAAAACTTTGACGTGATGAAAAATCAAGCTACAGGTCCTTCTGCACACGAGGAACCTAAATTATTTAATGAGTCTGATAAAACTCAAGAAGGAACACAGCCGGTTTCTGAACCAGCGAACTCAAATACTGAACCACAAGAAAACAAAAATACAGAAGTTAGTGATCAATCAACAAATTCCCCAGAGGAACCTGTTATTGCCTTTCCAAAGCATCGTGGTAGAAAAAGCAAGGCTGAATTGGAAGCTATTGCTATAGCGAAAGCTGCTGAGCTTAAAAAACAGCACGAAGCAAAAATGGCTACTCAAAATGCCACTAACACTGAAATGAACTCTTCTGCAAATGAGAATAATCAAGATGCTGCTCCTGTAGAGGAAAAACTACCTACAAATGCAATATCTGCAGAAAATATGGTTTCAGATGTTAATACTGGAAGCGACAATAATATTGAAAATAAGATTGAAGAAAATCATTCTGAAGGAAACAGCACAGAAGAAAACATTGTAGCAGAGAATAATCCTAATGGTACTTCTCTGGATAATACTGAAAGTTTTATTCCTGAGCAGGCTTTCGATCATTCTCAAGGGGCAAATGCTCAGCATAGTGAATTGATTGCACAGTTGCAGGCTAAAATGAATGCTCAAAATGAAGAAGAAGCATATCAGCAACACGCAACTGTTCAAACATCAAATAATAACTTTGAACAAGTTTGGGAAAACGATCCAGGTGATGGTACAGACTTTATCCCTGTAGTAGATTTACCTATTGAAGATCAGTCTGCCCTGCCAACATTCGACATATTTGACAGACCGATGACTTCTGCTGCAAACCAGCAAGATCAAGTTGCTCAATCTGAAGCAACCGATGCACAAGTACAGGAAAGTGAACCATTATACGATTTCAGTGATATTATTTCATCCAATGGCGTTCTCGAAGTAATGCCTGACGGTTACGGATTCCTTCGCAGTAGCGACTACAACTATCTGTCGTCTCCTGATGATGTATATGTAGCATCCAACTTTGTCAAGCGATATGGTCTCAAAACGGGAGATGTTGTACTCTGCAAAGTACGCCCACCACACGAAGGTGAGAAATATTTCCCATTGACTTCTATTGATAAGATCAATGGCCGTGAACCATCAGAAGTAAGAGATAGAATACCGTTCGAGCATCTTACCCCACTCTTCCCTAATGAGAAATTCTCTCTCTGTGGAAATCGTGCAACCACAAATCTCAGCACAAGAATCGTTGATCTGTTCTCACCTATCGGTAAGGGACAGCGTGCGTTGATTGTTGCGCAGCCTAAGACTGGTAAGACAATTCTGATGAAGGATATTGCAAATGCGATTGCAGCCAACCATCCGGAGGCTTATCTTATGATGCTTCTCATCGATGAACGTCCAGAGGAGGTAACTGATATGGCTCGTACTGTAAATGCAGAAGTAATAGCATCTACATTTGATGAACCAGCCGAGCGCCACGTGAAAATTGCAGGTATCGTCTTGGAAAAGGCAAAGAGAATGGTAGAATGTGGTCACGACGTTGTCATCTTCCTTGATTCTATTACTCGATTAGCTCGTGCTTACAATACTGTTGCACCAGCTTCTGGTAAGGTTCTTACTGGTGGTGTGGACGCCAATGCACTCCAGAAGCCAAAGCGTTTCTTTGGTGCTGCCCGAAATATTGAGGGAGGTGGTTCGCTGACAATTATTGCTACTGCCTTGATTGATACTGGTAGCAAGATGGATGAAGTTATCTTTGAGGAATTCAAGGGTACGGGTAATATGGAGTTGCAGTTGGATCGTTCTCTCAGCAACAAACGTATCTTCCCTGCTGTCAATCTGGTTGCTTCATCTACACGTCGTGATGATCTCTTGCAGGATAAGATTACCCTCGACCGTATGTGGATTCTGCGCAAGTATATTTCAGACATGAACCCTATTGAGGCAATGAATACCATCCACAATAGCATGCAGCATACAAGAAATAATGATGAGTTCTTACTCTCTATGAACTCATAAGAATGAAAATAAAGTTATCCTATTTTTTATTTAGGAGAATATAAATAATAAACGGTCATTTGTACAAACTTATGTTACAAATGACCGTTTATATTTTTCTAAATAAATAATATCTGCTTACCGTTATCTACGAATTTCTGATTTACAATATCGATATTTTTCCACAATTCCAATTCATTTTCTATTTCTGAAAAACCTGAAATTTCCTCACCATAATTGAAGAGTCGCTCTATCATCATGCCATAAGTCAGATGATCTATCTTCTCTATCGGATGCAAGACAACCGATTCTTCAAAACACCCCCTTTTCTCGCTTCTAATCTCAACTAGCAATTTGGCCTGCAGGAGTTCCCTCACTGCCTGATTGACAATTTGTTGCGGTATATTCGTCAACTCATGAATCTCTTTCGGTGTATATGCCTGTTCTCCATTATTAAACTGCCTACATACCAAATGCATAACCATTCCGCATACCTTGATACGCTGCACCAATTTCAGATCATCATATCTGAGGTCTCCATCATAATAATGTATGTTCTGATTAGTATGACAAAGCAAAGCACCAAAGACCACTATAGCCCACGAAATCTGAAGCCATAACAGAAAAAGCGGAATAGCTGCTAAAGAACCATAAATGACATTATAGCTGGAAAGGAATACTTGCAAATAAATGTAGCCATACTGCAAGGCTGTCATACAGATACCTGCCAGGAATGATGGTACAAGGGTGCTTCGAAATCTTATATAAGTATTCGGAATAACACAGTAACAGAACACAAAGAACAGAAACATCGGAACAAATGCAGCCAAATGGAGGATAAACGAAGGAATTGTTTCCCCTATATCAGCGATCTTATCGACATTATCCACCATATTAACAGTCCATACATTAATACTCGAAGCAAAAAGTATCATGAGACTTAAACCGAACAGAATGGTAGGATATTCTGTAAAAATCTGTTTCCATGAACGTTCTCCCGTATGCCAGATATCATCAAAGGTAAGCTCAATTTTCTGCATCAGAGAGATGATAGTATAGAGAAACATCACGATACCCGTACCGATGATATAGTTGCTCTGGGTATTCTCAATATAGTTTTGTACAAAATTTACAATAGTTTGAGCCACAACCGGTTGTGCCTCAAAAGTAGTAGAAAGCCAGGATTCCAATAAGGATGAATACCCAAAACCTCGGGCAATGACAAACATCATCGCCATAAAAGGAATCAAAGCCATGAAGGAGGCAAAAGTCAATGCTGCCACATCCCTGGCCCACATATCCTTTACATAGAAGATACGACCAGCAAGCATACCCATCTTTATCCAAGATTTTACTCTGCCTCGGAAATCTTTGATATTAGAAGAATTAAATTCTCTAAGATCTTCGTAATATCTTAGTATTCTGTCTATTACCCCCATATTCAAAAGTTTTACGTAGTTAAAAACCAACAAATCCCTCCACAACATCATCAGATGCCGTAAAGGGATTTGTCTTAGTATAATTGCTATTTAACTCTACAATTAATAGAACTTGAAGTAGTTGCGGGCATTGTTGTAAGAGATATCTTCAACCATGCGAGAGAGACTCTCCATATCGTTAGGAAGCAAGCCCTTCTCTACATCATTACCGAGGAGGTTGCAAAGCAAACGACGGAAATACTCATGACGTGGATAGCTCAGGAATGAACGAGAGTCGGTCAACATACCGACGAAACGGCTCAAAAGACCAAGCACAGACAATGCATTCATCTGACGTGTCATACCATCGAGCTGATCATTGAACCACCAGCCAGAACCAAACTGAATCTTACCTGGGCAAGAACCATCCTGGAAATTACCAAGCATAGTAGCGATTACCTCATTGGCACATGGGTTCAAGCAATAAAGGATTGTACGAGTCAACTTACCCTCTACGTTCAATTCATTCAAGAAATTACTCATAGCACGAGCTGTAGTAAACTCACCAATAGAATCAAAACCAGTATCAGCACCCAACTTATTGTACATCAATGTGTTATTATCGCGGATGGCACCATAGTGATACTGCTGAGTCCAATCAGCAGCATGATCCATCTCAGCACAAATTCTCAAGAAAGCATGCTTGTACTGACGAACCTCAATAACTGACAACTGCTGACCTCGCATAGCCTTTTCAAAGATAGTCTCAATCTGAGAATCAGTATATGCCTCGTCATAGAATTCCTCAATACCATGGTCACTCAATTTACAGCCATTCTCTGTGAAGAAATCGTGGCGCTTCTGAAGAGCATCAACCATATCCTGGAATGTTGAGATAGTAACACCAGCAACTTCACCCAACTTATTCATATACTCAGCGAAGTCAGGCTTCTCGATATTCATAGCCTTGTCAGGACGCCAAGCTGGAATCATCTTGATTTCGAAACCACTCTCACGGGTCTGCTTGTGGTAGCGAAGATCATCAATTGGGTCATCTGTAGTACAAACACACTCTACATGGTAATGGCGCATCAAACCGCGTGCACTGAACTCAGGCAACTGCAATTTCTCGTTGCACTCATCAAAGATCTCACGAGCGGTCTTAGGGCTCAACTGTTTGTCAATACCGAAAGCTGTCTTAAGCTCGAGATGAGTCCAATGATACAATGGGTTGCGGAATGTATAAGGAACAGTTTCAGCCCACTTCTCGAACTTCTCCCAATCGCTTGTATCTGTACCAGTGCAGAAACGCTCATCTACACCATTAGTTCTCATGGCACGCCACTTGTAGTGGTCACCACCGAGCCAAAGTTCAGTAATACTCTTAAACTTGTGATCATTAGCTACCATCTCTGGAATAAGATGGCAGTGATAGTCAATAATTGGCATTTTAGCCGCATGATTGTGGAAAAGATCCTGCGCAGTCTTAGTGTCGAGCAAGAAATTTTCATCCATAAATTGCTTCATAATTGTATAGTAGTTTTAAATATTTTGCTTTTGAAAAACCTTTTGGGAATTCCATTAACTATTTTCTTTGCAAAAATAACTCAAATTTTCGGTAAAACAAAATAATAATAGAATTTTTAATCAGATTTTTACTTAAACGATTACGGAAAAGGTAAAAAAGAACAAAATAAATCTCCCAAGTAGTCTTACATGGAAGATTTATTTTTTTTATTCTTTAATTCTCTTCAATTCTTAATATTTATAACAGGCATTTATGCCATAGGTCATAAATTCATCAGAAGAAAACACTATTCATACAGTCCATTCACTAGACAGGCTACACAATAATACGAGTCTTGTGATAATTTTCACGGAATTCACTTGGTGAGCATCCTTTTTTCTTCTTGAAAATACGATTGAAGTTACTCAGATTATTAAATCCGCAATCAAACCCGATTTCACTGATAGATTTTGCAGTATCTACCAGCATTCGTGCTGCATAACCCAACCTCAAATCAATAATATACTCACTGATGTTTCTTCCGGTGTGCAACTTAAAGAATCTACTGAATGCACTTGGACTCATACCAGCCATGTTTGCAAGCTCTGGCAGTCTCAGTTCATCCATATAATTCTTAGAGATATAATTCTTTACCTTCAAAATTCTTCTACTGTCATCCTCCACGGTAACCTTCGCATAACTGGTAGAAGCTAAAGTCTTAGCACCATCACACCGTGAAAGTTCATACAATATAGTCAAAAACTGCTGAACGGCATAAAAGCCATCTTTGACAGAACTCAAAGTATCCAACAATCCATATACTTTCATAATGGCTTTCATCGGAAACACAAGCCCTTTCTTGGCTTGCTGCATCATTCTTGTAATACTTGAATACGGATTTCTGCCAAAGAGCGTTTCGGTACTCATACTGAAGTCAAATTGTATTGTAATCTCTCTGATATCCTCGCTGCGACAATCATTCTGTTCCCATACATGTTCAAGGTCAGGAGAAGTAATCAAACACAAATCATAATCACCTATAATCTCCTGCGAGTCACCCACTATGCGTCGGACACCTTTAGCATTCTCCACAAAATTGAGTTCAAACACAGAGTGATTGTGAATAGGATAAGTAAACTCCTTTTTATGACGGTCTGCAATGTATAAAACATCTTTTCCCATCAGCGGAGTAATTTCATGTATGATTCTTCTATCGTCTGACATAAAGTAGCTATTAGTGAATTTCAGAATAATTCAGTGGTGATATTTCGGAAAATGAGCAAAATGCAAAATCAAAGCTAATGTCATCAGAAACGCAAGTCCTTGATGATATCGCTCATCTTCTGCTTAGTTGCAATTCTTGTTGGAACAAGAGGCAATCTAAGTTCATTTTCTATGAAACCCATATCATTGAGCAAAGCCTTTACACCAGCAGGGTTACCATCTACGAAAAGCAAGCTATAAAGCTCTGTAAATGCATGATGAATCTTACGTGCTGGCTCATATTCACCACGGAACTCCAAGCGGATCATACGGCTGAATGCTTTAGGAAGAGCATTACCAATGACAGAAATCACACCTGCTGCACCACTGGCTACCATAGAGAAAGTCAATGCATCATCACCACTGATAACATCAAAATTATCAGGTTTGTTCTTGATAATCTCATCTACCTGTTCCAAGCTGCCACTTGCTTCCTTGATTGCTACAATATTAGGGAATTCACGGGCGATGCGACAAGTTGTTTCAGGTTTCATGTTAACACCTGTTCTACCTGGTACATTATATAATACGATAGGCAGAGGACTAACTTCAGCGATTGCCTTAAAATGCTGATAAAGTCCCTCCTGAGAAGGCTTATTATAATAAGGACAAATACTGAGGATGCCATCAATACCGCTCCAATCAGTATTCTTGATTTCATCCACTACAGCAGCAGTATTATTACCACCGCAATATTTCAAAATCTTGACACGACCATGATTGACCTCTTTGACAAGTTCAGTGATTTTATCTTTCTCATCTTTAGTAAGACAAGGCGCCTCGCCAGTTGTAGCAAGGATGCAAAGGAAATCTGCACCATTGTCAATTTGAAACTCTACCAATCTCTTCAGAGCCTGGTAATCTACCGAACCATCGGTCTTAAATGGAGTAATGAGAGCTATACCTAACCCTTTAAAAATATTCTGTGCCATAATCAATTTTCAAAATTAATCGCAAAATTACAAATTTATTGCCAAATTGCAAAACAAATTGCCATTTTTCTTTCAAAATTGTATCAAAATTGAAAAAATTTGGTATTATTATCGCATATATCGCATATTTTTCGTAATTTTGCAGCTATGAGTAGATACTTTATTACCTTTAGTTATGATGGTACAAACTATCATGGATGGCAAATTCAGCCTAATGCAAATACGGTGCAGCAAGAGTTGCAACGAGCGTTGTCTATTTTACTCCGAAAAGAAATTGAAGTTGTAGGGGCCGGACGTACAGACACAGGAGTTCATGCCAGAAAAATGGCAGCTCATTTTGATTGGGAACATAAAGATCAAGCAGCATTATCTTCTGACGAAGAAAAAGACATGTCTGCGAAAAAGGAACTTCTTCCCATTTCCTGCGTCCAGATGGTTTATCGCCTGAATCGAATTCTCCCAAGAGATATATCTGTATGGGATGTTTTCCCTGTAGCAGATGACATGCATGCCCGTTTCTCCGCCACCTCCCGCACCTACCATTATTATATACATACGCGAAAGGATCCATTTGAACGTCATTTCTCTCTCCAAATTAATTATCCATTGGATTTTAATAAAATGAATGAAGCTGCCAAGTATTTCCTTCAGCATGAAGACTATGCAGCATTCTGCAAGGCTGGTGGTGATAACAAGACTACCATTTGTCATGTTACAGAAGCGAAATGGGTGCAGACCTCCCCTACATCCTGGTATTTTGAAATAACTGCCAACCGTTTTCTTCGCAATATGGTGAGAGCTGTGGTAGGAACATTGATTGATGTAGGACGTGGGAAAATAAGCATGAATCAATTTCTTGAAATTTTGCATCAGGGAACAAGAAGTGATGCCGGTGAGAGCATGCCAGGCAATGCTCTTTTCTTAGAAGATGTAAGCTATCCGGAATTATAGCTTTAAGATCATCCGAAAATTAAAACTATTGCATCCAGAAATAAAATCCATTGCATCCGGATAATAAACACAAAAACTTCCTGTTTTTAAAACAGAAACAATTCTGATTTATTTAACAAAAAGAATATATAAACCAAAAACTCGCTTGGAGAAACTTTATTCAAACGAAAGTTTCTTCAAGCGAGTTCTTAATTGTTCTGCCTCACTCTTGCGAATGGAAAGCTTTATACTGCAGGTGTTATCAAAAACCTGATCCACAATACGTGGATTCATTTCCTTTACAATTCTCATTACATCATTCATCATCGGATAGGTAAAATCGTAAGTCACAATTTCTTCTACCTGTCTGATTTCCTCTTCACAATGAGCCAATGCCTCTATTGCTGCTTCACGATAAGCAACTATCAAGCCACTTGTTCCAAGTTTTACTCCACCGAAATATCTGATAACCACTATCAGAATATCTGTCAATTCTGCTTTATTGATCTGTCCTAAGATTGGTTTTCCGGCAGTAGAAGACGGTTCGCCATCATCATTCGCCCGGAATTCATTTCTTTCAGGACCCAACATATATGCATAGCAACAATGTCTGGCATCATAGTATTTCTTCCTATAACCTGACACTATTTCCTTGACTTCTTCGACAGATGTCACATGATGGGCAAAAGCGAGGAACTTACTTCTTTTCTCAGTGTACAGTCCCTCGCCTACTTGATCTTTTATAGTTTTGTATTCGTCAATCATTTAATTAAGCCGAACTCTTTAGTCTAATTTATGAATAATCAAACCGCTACGCAGTTTTGGTTCAAACCAAGTTGCCTTAGGTGGCATAATCTTACCACTATCAGCAATGTCCATAATCTGCTGCATAGTTACCGGATGAAGTGCCAAAGCCATCTTCATTTCACCACTATCTACACGGCGTTTCAGTTCACCAAGTCCACGGAGACCACCCACAAAATCGATACGCTTATCAGAACGTAAGTCCTTGATTCCAAGAATTTCATCAAGAATCAAACGGGATGAAATATCAACATCCAATACACCGATAGGATCTTCATCATCGTAAGTACCCGGCTTAGCAAACAATCCATACCATTTACCATCCAGATATAGGAGGAATGAATGAAGGGCTGCAGGTTTCAGAATATCCAAACCGAATTTATCGATAGCTTCCTGAATTTCCATCTTCTCATAGCATGGAATACCTTCATCATCACCTGATACATTGATATTAATAGCATCAATCTCAATGACTTCGAAGTTTTTAGTCAAAGCATCGAGGAATTGTTCTGAAGTCAAACCGTTCAAGTCCTTCACTACTCGATTATAGTCAAGAATTGTCAACTGACTTGCCTGGAAGCAAACTGCCATAAAGTAATTGTATTCCTCCTGACCAGTATGATGAGGATTATTCTTAGCCTTTTCAGCACCAACCAAAGCAGCAGCAGCTGAACGATGATGACCATCAGCAATATAGAGACTTGGCATCTTCTCAAATTCCGCTGTAATGGTGGCAATATCCTGATCATCGCTTACAATCCAGAATTGATGACGGAATCCGTCAACAGGAGCAATGAAATCATATTCCGGTGTAGTAGCAGCATAGCGAACCAAAAGATCGTTAAGCACCTGATTGTCAGGATAAGCAAAGAATACTGGCTCTATATTTGCATTGCAAACACGTACGTGCTTCATGCGATCCTCCTCCTTGTCACGGCGAGTCAACTCATGCTTTTTAATCACACCCGTCATATAATCGTTTACATAAGCACCCACCACAAGACCATACTGAGTCTTGCCATTCATGGTTTGGGCATAAATGTAATATTGTTCCTTATCATCCTGTTTCAACCAACCGTTCTCCTGAAACTTTCTGAAATTCTCAGCAGCGCTTTCATAGACGCGTGGATCATACTCAGAAGTACCAGGTTCAAAATTGATTTCAGGTTTGATAATATGATAAAGACTCTTCTCGTTGTCACCAGCTTCGGCACGAGCCTCTTCTGAATCGAGCACATCGTATGGTCTTGATTCCACCAGTTCCACCAGTTCCTTTGGCGGACGAATGCCCTTAAAAGGTTTAATTTTTGCCATAATGTTGTAGGTATTAGAGTGCCACGCTAACATAGTATGGCACTATGATAAAACACAAAAGCCCACAAAGGATACAATCATACAGTACCCTCTGCGAGCTCACCTATTATTCTTTTATTACTTGTTTACCTGAAATTTGGTACAGCCATCCTTAAAGAATGCATTGATCTGCTTAGCAGCAGCAATACCAGCATTGATATTAGCCTCTGCAGTCTGTGCACCCATCTTCTTAGGAGTAGAGAAATAGCGACCTTCAAACTTAGCAAAATCAGCATCAGCATCAGGCTTGATATCTGTAATAAACTTCAAGTCCTCACGCTCAGCCATCAGCTTAACCAACTCTTCTTCGTTGATAACTTCCTTGCGGGCAGTATTGATCAAGATACCTCCCTTAGGCAACTGGTTTACAGTCTTATAATCGATGCTCTTGATAGTCTCTGGAGTAGCAGGAATATGAAGAGAAACGATATCACAAGTCTGGAACAGTTCATCCTGACTCTTGACAGCATGAACACCGGCAGCCTCAATAACATCAGCAGGGCAGAAAGCATCATAAGCAGATACTTCCATACCGAAGCCCTTAGCGATGCGAGCAACATTTCTACCCACATTACCGAAAGCAAGGATACCTAATTTCTTACCCTTCAACTCAGAACCAGCCTTGCCATTATAGAAATTACGAACAGCAAATACCAATAAACCGAAAACCAATTCGGCAACTGCATTAGAATTCTGACCTGGAGTATTTTCTGCTACTACATTGTGAGCAGTAGCAGCAGCAAGGTCAATATTGTCATAACCTGCACCAGCACGTACCGCAATCTTCAGATTCTTGGCAGCATCCAAAACTTCAGCAGTTACTTTGTCAGATCGGATGATCATTGCATCCACATCTTTCACTGCATCCAATAGCTGAGTCTTTTCTGTATATTTCTCGAGCAGGACAAGTTCATTGCCTGCACCTTCAATTTCTTTCTTGATACCTTCAACAGCAGCTGCTGCAAAAGGTTTCTCTGTTGCAACTAATACTTTCATGATTGAATTTGATTAGAATATTTTCGAATTAGTGCTGTGCTTCGAAATCCTGCATAGCCTTTACGAGAGCATTCACGCCCTCCATAGTCATAGCATTGTAGCAACTTGCACGGAAGCCACCTACAGAGCGGTGGCCCTTAATACCTACCATACCACGCTCAACTGCAAAGTCAAGGAATGGCTTTTCAAGTTCCTTATACTCATCGTTCATAACGAAACAGATGTTCATCAAAGAACGTGAAGCTTCCTCTACAGTACCCTTGAAGAGTTTATTGCGATCAATCTCTGCATAGAGGACTTTAGCACGCTCATGAGCACGCTTATCAGCAGCCTCTACACCACCATTAGCCTTCAACCAACGGAGATTCTCCATCAGAGAATAGATAGGCACTACTGGAGGAGTATTAAACATACTGCCCTTATCTACATGAGTACGATAATCAATCATTGTAGGCAACTCACGTGGAGCCTTGCCCAAGAGTTCATCCTTCACAACTACTACAGTTACACCAGCCATAGAAAGATTCTTCTGTGCACCAGCGTAGATAGCTGTATATTTAGAAACGTCCACAGGACGGCTCATGATATCAGAACTCATATCAGCAATCAAAGGCACCTTAACATCTGGATCACGACGCAACTCAGTACCATAGATGGTATTGTTGGAAGTGATGTGCAGATAGTCTGCATCAGCTGGCTCGAGGCCTTCAAACTGAGGATAGAAAGTATAGTTGGCGTCGGACGAGGATGCGATCTCCACGACCTCACCAAAATGCTTTGCCTCTTTCATCGCCTTCTTGGCCCAAGTACCAGAATTGACATAGGCAGCCTTCTTGATGAGGAAGTTGGCAGGAATCTGCATGAACTGCAATGACGCACCACCACCAAGGAAGATAACGGAGTAACCCTCAGGGATATCAAGCAACTCCTTGAACAAGGAGACTGCCTCATCAACTACTGGCTGGAAATCCTTAGCGCGATGGCTGATTTCCATCAATGAAAGACCTGAACCGTTGAAATCCAAAATCTGCTTAGCTGTGTTTTCAATCACTTCGCGTGGAAGCATTGAAGGACCTGCATTAAAATTGTACTTCTTCATCTGTATATTATTTAAGTTTTTATTGGATTATTCCCTATGTGTTTTTAAAACACGTCGGCGAAATTACAATTTTTATTTGAAACAACCAAATTTTTCTGCACATTTTTAGCAAAATGGGCAAAATTCTTACGGATTGTCAGCCTTTTCTGCCTATTCTATGTATTTTTATGCAGAAAATAGAATTACTGATACATATTATCAGCAATTAAGATGACAAAGAATCAATAAGATCAATATGCGAATATATCAGGGCGTAGGAAATAAGATTATACAACCTCTTCCACAACTGTTCTGATACCTTTGATTTTTTGTCCGGCAGTCAGTTTGAGTACCTGCTTCAATTTTGTACGCGATACAGCCACATAGGCATATCTGTCTTTCACATCGATTTTGCCGATTTCGGAAGAAGTGAGCTGTCCTATTTTACAGAGATAACCTACGATGTCACCCTTGCTTACCTTATCCTTCTTTCCCTTACCTATATATATAGTAGCCATACGTGGTTTGGCTGGTACAGAATGAGTCTGAGGGATTTCGTAAGTCTGTATCTCTGCATCCACATAATCTGGAATGTGTTCAGTAGGTCCGATGATAAAGAAAGCCTTACCCTGAGATTCCCAGCGCGCCGTACGACCTACTCTGTGAATATAACTATCCTCACATTCCGGGATATGATAATGCACAATATTGTTGATATCTGGAATATCAATACCTCTTGATGCTAAATCAGTACTTACTAAGATATTCACACTACCATTGCTGAACTTATAGAGTGCATCTTCACGCGCTTTCTGGTCCAATCCACCATGGAATGAGGAAAGTGAGAAACCTTTTTCACGCAAGAAATCGCTGGTACGCTCCACACTGTCACGGTAGTTGAGGAATACAATGGTACTCTCATCACCAAAACTCAACAGAAGCTGGGCGAGTGTCTCCAACTTGTCTTTCTGTGGACTATCCACCTGATAGATGCAAACACGGTCTGAAACCTGTTCCTCCTCAATGCGATAGTCAATCGTTTCAGCACGATTCATGTGAACGAAATTAGGAATCTGCTCTGCCTCGGTAGCAGAAAGCAGGATATGGCGTTTCAGATTTGGCAGACTCTCTATCAGTTTGCTCATTTCGTTCTGAAAACCCATTTCCAGACACTTATCAAACTCATCGATGATAAGGTATTTGATATTCTCTATTTCGAAATTACCCTTATCGATATGATCATTCAGACGTCCTGGAGTACCGAAGATAACCTGAGGCATCACCTTTCTGAGCAAACGATGTTCATCCATCGTAGGTCGTCCACCATAACAAGCCATTGCCTTTACAGGAGTATGCATAGTTCCCAGTACATTGGCCGACTGCAATGCAAGTTCACGACCAGGAGTAATCACAAGCGCCTGTGGTGCATCTACCGACGGATCAATGAGCTGAACCAGCGGCAGAAGATAAGCCAGCGTTTTACCGCTACCTGTAGGCGAAAGTACCACGACGTCCTTATTGCTATGAAGCATTGCATGCATCGTAGCTTCCTGCATGCCGTTCAGTTCTATACCCAAACGAGTCAATATATCTTGTAACATATTTACTTTTTATTTCTGTTATTATTCATTACTTTGTCTATCTCATCAAACTCTTTACCCATATTCAGATTGAGATAAATCGTATATAATGGGAGGGACCACTTCCCTACTTCATTCGGTTCGAGCTTTCTATATTTTTCCAGATATGGAAGCGCCTGTTTGTAGAGCGCATTTATTTCATCATGTTTCTTTCTCAATTTCTGCGAATTTTTATCCAGCATAATGGCGCGGTTGAAACATGAGAGACCGGCATTGAGATGAGCTTCGGATAAGGAATCATTTTTCGCTATCAGAGACTTACAGATATCAAAACATTCCTCATTCTTTCCTTGATTCAGCAAGATGGAACTCTTGGTCAGGAGATAAGTGGTATTCAAAGAATCCACCCGTAAAGCTTGGTTCACCACATTCATTGCCGAATCCAGTTCATTTTTTTCCATATAATGTTCTACAAGGCGTGGAAAGAAGAAAGGAAAAGAAGGTGAATTATTGAATCCTTCTTTCAGGCAATCCACATATCTTACCGTATCCTTTTCGAGTTTATATGTCTCTGCCAGATATTGCAACATATAATTATAATGAGTAGTATCCTTCAGAGCGATATACGAATGATGAAGAGTAGCCTGTGGATTCTTCATCTTGTATCCGCAATATACGGCCCAGAAAGCCACAGTCGGAATCAACTTATCATTCTCTCTGTAATTGTAAGAGGCGAAGAGAGGAATGTTGGCGCAATGCAGATACTGGTCCAGCAAACTATATGCCTCAGGATATTTGGTTTTTCGGATAAACCAGAGTCCACCGCTGTAGAGGTTTTGTCTGATTTTTCCCAGATAGTCAGCATGTTGCTTGCGATATTCGATGCGCACCTTTCCCTTCCTGTCTGGAACCATTTCTACAGAATCCATATTCTGTGCCACCTCAAAGAGTTGTCTTGTCAGATTAAACAGTTGGGCTGTATCATACGCCTGTTTCAGATACAACTTTTCATTCCCCTGCTCATATTGTTTTCTCACGGCATCATAGAGAATATTCCATATTTTCAGGTTTCCTCGATTCATAGAATCCTTAAGCAACTTCTCCATAGATGCCTGAGCCTGAGTTAAATTATTTCCAGCCTTAACATTGTCTCGTGCAGCAGAAATCTCTTTCTTCTGAGCATAGCCTGCCATACAGAAGAAAGAAATCGACATGAGCAAAAACAACTTAAGTTTATTCATACTTGTTTTTTATGTTGAGATATTTAATAAGACTTATTAGCCTAAATGATCATTACGATAAAAGGCATATTAGCCAGTTTATTCCTTACCATAAAGATAATAATACCAGTACGTATTACCATAGGTATCACGCAAGGCGGCATTACGTTCCATCGCATTTGAATATTTCCGCTCCAAAGTCTGGAAATCCTGGAAGTCAGCTTCCATTACTGCGTTTTTATATACTACTTTCGGATGTAATCTTCTGTGGGTATATAGCATCAGTGCCTCCTTATAATGTTTTGGCAGCGAATCATTCTCAATATTATATTTGCTTTGCACAAGGAGCACAAACTGATCTATCTTCTTATCCAGCAGGAATGCATTCAACTGATAGTCCAGCGGTTTCACATAGTAGAATTTTCCTCTTACCTTCTTGCGCATCCACTTCGGAGTGGTCCACATCATCGATTTGATAGTCACGCTGTCTGGTATCATTGCCTTGCTGCCACCTGCAAGCGGATAGGTAAAAAGTTTATCCCCCATCGCTCCCGTTTTATGGAGACAGGCTATTCTGAGCATAGTGAGTGAAGAATCCGTATGAGCAGACTGTGCACCCACCTCCAGCGCTTCCTGATATTTTCCTTCACACATCAAACTTTCCATCCGCATGCGATAGTGGAACACATCATTACCATTGCCGATAAGAATCACCAGAAGAATCATCACATCCAGGGAGAGCACATTGATCCAAGTACATCTGGACAACCAGAGACCTTTCTGAATATCCGGTTCATATGCTTCCAGTTGGCGGATTACCCACATGATTCCCGAATAAAGAATCAGGAGCAACGGAAAAAGCCAGCACCAGCTACCCAATGAATGGTAGGTATCAATATCCGTAGGAATATCCGTAATGATAGCGAGTATCAGCAAAGATGGAAAATACGTCAATGCATGAAATCGTTTATTCACCCGCGTGATGGCAAAAACGCCCACTTGAAGAAGAAACAGGACAAGGGTAGTCAGGATGGGAAACAGTACATAGTTGTACTGGGTCATTCCACCCGATAAAGCATGTTGAGCTACTGCCAACAGATCCTGTTGGTAGCAGCTCAAATAGAGATATGTAAATACTATAAAGATGATAGCACACGTCAGACGCATCTTGGTGGTACTATTTCTTTTCTTTTCCATATAATTACTTTCAGTTTTTCTTTAATACGAGCGCTGAACGAGCTGGTAGATAGAGTTTTAACCACTCTTTATGCTCTTCTACATAGAGCGCATCATAATTTGTTAAATGTGTCATTGTATCATCATTCAGACCATTTCCTCCAAATGCCACATTATCACTGTCCAGTACGATACTGTAAGAACCAGTAGGTACCAGGAAGCCATAATCGGTAAATGATTTGGTAGGTGAGAAGTTGAATACAAACAGCAGGTCGCCTCTCATGAAAGCAAGCACCTGGTCACCATCATTGTGCCAGATTTCCTGAACAGGAGTCTTATTGAAATTCTTCTCACTCTTGATAACGTTGATCATTTCACGATCGAAGTCACCCAGATAATGATAACACAAATCCTTATTATCTACAAGGTTCCACTGGCGACGGGCATACTTGTAACTCCATCCGTTTCCTTCTCTTGGGAAGTCAATCCACTCTGGATGACCAAACTCATTACCCATGAAGTTCAGATATCCACCATTGATAGTAGAAGCAGTCACCAGTCTGATCATCTTATGCAGGGCAATTCCTCGATGTGCCATATCATTCTCATCTCCCTTCTTGAAATGCCAGTACATATCGGCATCTATCAGTCGGAATATGATCGTCTTGTCACCCACGAGTGCCTGGTCATGACTCTCACAGTAAGAGATGGTTTTCTCATCCTTACGGCGGTTCTTTACCTCCCAGAATATGCTGCTTGGCTTCCATGCCTCATCTGGCAATTCCTTGATGGTCTTAATCCAGAAATCAGGAATATTCATCGCCATGCGATAGTCGAAACCATATCCGCCGTCAGTAAACTTGGCTGCCAATCCTGGCATACCACTCACTTCCTCTGCGATGGTGATTGCATTCTTGTTTACCTCATGAATCAGGCAGTTGGCAAGAGTCAGATAGCAGATGGCATTGTCATCTTCATGTCCGTTGAAGTAATCAGCATAGCAGGTGAAAGCCTCGCCCAGACCATGACTGTAATAGAGCATGGATGTAACGCCGTCGAAACGGAAACCATCGAAATGGAACTCATTGAGCCAATACTTGCAGTTGCTCAGGAGGAAGTGGATGACTTCATCCTTGCCATAGTCGAAGCAAAGACTGTCCCAAGCCGGATGCTCATGGCGGTCACCAGGATAGAAATACTGGTTTGGATCACCAGCTAAGTTACCCAGACCTTCCACCTCATTCTTGACAGCGTGGGAGTGAACGATGTCCATAATGACAGCGATACCCTTCTGATGAGCCGTATCAATGAGATCCTTCAGTTCTTCAGGAGTACCGAATCGGCTGCTGGCAGCAAAGAAACTACTTACATGATAGCCGAATGAACCATAGTATGGATGCTCCTGAATAGCCATGATCTGGATACAGTTGTAACCATCCTTGATGATACGTGGCAGAACATTTTCCTTAAACTCTGTATAGGTACCCACTTTTTCAGCATCCTGGCCCATACCGATGTGGCATTCGTAAATCAACAGCGGAGTCGTCTTTGGCTTGAAAGTTTTCTTCTTCCATACGTATGGTTCCGGATTCCAAACCTGTGCAGAGAAAATCTTGGTCTTTTCATCCTGTACCACTCTTCTTGCCCAAGCAGGAATGCGCTCACCTTCTCCACCTTCCCAGTGAACTTTCATCTTGAAAAGATCACCATGCTTCAACGCTTTCTCAGAGAGCTTGAGTTCCCAGTTTCCTGTACCCGGAATACGTTTAGCACGATACTTTTGCGACTCTTTCCAGTCATTGAAATCACCAATCAGATAGATATCAGTAGCATTAGGAGCCCATTCACGGAACACCCATCCACGGTCAGTCTTATGCAGACCGAAATACTCGTAGCCATTGGCGAAATCACTCAAGGTCTGCTTACCGTTCTTGGTCAACTGACTCAATTTCCACAGAGCATGATCATGTCTGCCCTTAATTGCATCCTCATAAGGTTCGAGATAGGAGTCATTCTTCACCAAACCGATATGTTTAGGAGCTGCAGTAGTCTTTACTGCCTTTTTAGCAGCGGTTTTCTTGCCGCTATCTGCTTTTTTTGTTGCCATATACTCATGATTTTAGATTAGCTATAGAGTAAGAAATCTGCGAGTAACAGATTCCGTCTTAAACTTTGATTGATTTTCAGTTTATGCCTTGATTTTGAAGATAGCCTTGTGGATATCGCCTGTACCGATGCATGGCTGATGGCCATCCTGAGGAGCGAAAATAGCAAATTCACCAGGCAGACAGGTTACATAAGCAGAAGCCACAGCACCAGGATATTTGGTTAGGTCTTTTTCTGCATTGTATTCTGCATCTGGCAATTTAGCCAAAGGAAGATAACCATAAGTCTCTTCGTTGTCAAGAGGAATCTGGATATCGATCATATTCTTGTGAGTTTCAAATACAGCTTCATCCACAGTTTTTCCATGAGCTGTTGTTATATTTACAAACAAGTCATTACCCACGATGGAATGCTTGCCGTCTTCCAATTCGTTCAAATCATTCTCTTTCAAGAACTTAACGACCTCTGCAAAGAGAGGATTCAGAGAGACATATTTCTCCAAATTTTCTAATGTGTCAACTATCATGATTAAAAGTTTAAAATACAAATTCTATATAATATAATTGATAACTCTTAAGAAAATTTTCAAGGATTTTCATATCAATCTTCAAAGCGCTTACCGTTCTCGTAAGTTCCGCGAGCTGTCACCTGTCCGTTTCTGTCTTTCTCTACGAACTTGCCTTCTCGGCGGTCGTTACGGTAAGTGCCTTCAAATCGTTTACCTTCTTTGGTTTCCTCGATGCAGGCACCCTCACGCTTACCATTTCTATAAACGCCCTTGAAACGGTTGCCATTGGCATAATGAATAATCACCTCACCATTCACCTGACCTTTTCGGAATTCACCTTCAAAGATATCACCCGATTTCTTGGTCAGTTTACCTCTACCATCCTGCAGGTCATCTTTCCAACTACCTACGTAGATATCCCCGTTTTTCCAGATAAAAGTACCCTGTCCGTTTCGCAGACCATCACGGAACTGTCCGGTATATTTCGCCCCATTCACAGACTTGAAGATACCTTCACCGGTACGTTCACCCTGCACATAGTCGCCTTCATATACATCACCGTTCTTAAACTTGTATATACCTTTACCGTCCTGAATATCATCTTTCCAGTCTCCGATATATACATCGCCATCGGCATACTTGTTGGTACCCTTTCCCGAGCGCTGGTTATCCACCCAGTTGCCATCGTAAGTCGTACCATCACCCCAGTCAAAGAATCCCAGCCCATTCTTCATGTCGTTCTTCCACTGACCTTTGTAGTATGCTCCATTGGAGTAAGTATAGGTACCACGTCCCTGTCGCTTGTCCATATACCAGTCACCATCATATTTATCCTTATTGTAATAATACATGATGCCATGTCCATGCTGGTAATCACGGAACCACAAACCTACATATTTATTATTGTTCTGGAAATAGTAAGTTCCACGTCCATGCTGCTGATCTTCCATCCACTGACCTTCATATTTTTCACCGTCAGCAAAAGTATAGACACCATAACCGTTTCTCTTACCTTTCACGTAGGATCCTTCATAAGTATCACCATTTTTAAAGACGGTAGTACCTTTCCCATTTGGCTTATTTCCTACCATTTCGCCTTTATATTGTCCTCCGTCACGAGTAACACAAGAACCCAGTGAAATTTTCTGGGCATAGGAGCACAAAGGCAATGATATCAGTAAAAATGAGATTAAGTTTATCTTGTATTTCATACGCTTGCGTGTTGTTTATTCTCCAAAATTATATAAAATCTATCAAATGACAAAATAGATTAAGTAAATTTAAGGATAAACAACAAAATAAGAACAAAATAAACAAAGATAAAAACGGGAAATTCCGGATAAAACTTAGTAGTTGCTTATATAATAGGAGATATCAAACAAGAGATAAAGGATGCGGAATTAGGAATCTTAAAAAGCAAAAGACTGTACCCCATCATCTGGAATACAGTCTTTATTTTTTGAAATCACAGACTAAGTCTTGAATTACTTAACCTTGTCAACAATAGCCTTGAAAGCCTCAGGGTTGTTAACAGCGAGGTCAGCGAGCACCTTGCGGTTGATCTCGATACCTGCCTTGTGAAGCGCACCCATCAACTGGCTATAGCTCATGTTCTCCAAACGAGCAGCAGCATTGATACGCTGGATCCACAATGCGCGGAAATTGCGCTTCTTGTTACGACGGTCACGATAAGCGTAAGTAAGACCCTTCTCCCAAGTGTTCTTAGCTACTGTCCATACATTCTTGCGAGCTCCATAGTAACCCTTAGTGAGCTTCAAGATTCTTGTTCTTTTTGCTTTTGATGCAACGTGATTTACTGATCTTGGCATAATTTTTTTTCTTTAAAAGTTCGACTAAAAAGTTAATAATTAACGGAGGCAGAGCAAGTCGCGTACCTGCTTCAGATTTGAACGATCTACGAGAGTCTCACCAAGGAGATTTCTCTTCTGCTTCTTTGTCTTCTTAGTCAAGATGTGACTGTGATAAGCGTGATGACGCTTAATCTTACCTGTACCGGTGAAACGGAATCTCTTCTTTGCGCCGGAATTAGTCTTTACTTTTGGCATTTTTACTTTTAATTTAAATTGTTATTTATTTAACGGATGGCAACGCATATACCACGGCGTTACGCATCTCTTTTTTTCTTAATCAATCCTCTTTGTCTGCTGCAAGTTGCTTCAAGGCATCACCGCCCTTAGCGTTAGCCAGCAAACCGTTTTTTTCTGCATTGGCAGCTCTTTCAGCCTGTTCTGCAGCCTTAGCTTCAGCCTCACGCTTTTCACGATCGAGCTTCTGCTGACTCTTCTTAGCCACACCAGCTTTCTTAGGGCTCATATAGAGGAACATCTTCTTGCCTTCCAATTTAGGCATCTGCTCCACCTTACCATACTCCTCGAGGTCGTTAGCAAAACGGAGAAGAAGGACTTCACCCTGCTCCTTGAAGAGGATACTGCGACCGCGGAAGAATACGTATGCACGTACCTTGTTACCTTCATTCAGGAACTCCTTAGCGTGCTTGAGCTTAAACTGATAATCGTGCTCATCAGTCTGAGGTCCGAATCTGATTTCCTTGGTCTCCACCTTTACCTGCTTCTGCTTCATTTCCTTAGCATGCTTCTTCTGCTGATAAAGGAATTTAGAATAGTCAACTATTCGACAAACAGGAGGTTGTGCATTAGGAGAAATCTCCACGAGATCAACACCTTCCTGGCGAGCCAAGTCCAAAGCCTTACGTGTTGGCATCACTTCTGCTCCGCCATCACTTACCACTCTCACTTCACGTACGCGTATTTGTTCGTTTACGCGGTACTGATTTTTTATTTTGTCATTTTTCATTAACTATTCTACGTTGTTTTTTTGATTAAACGGCTGCAAAGTTACGATTTTTCTCGCAAACCACCAAATTTTCAGCCGTTTATTTTCAATTTTAGGCTTATATTTTGTTATACGAGTAAAAACCTTGCACAAAATTCGTTTATTAAAGGCTCATTATTTGTTTTTAGTCACGCAGATTTCGCAGATAACGCAGATTTTTCTTTCTTCCACATTATTTATCCGCAGATGAGACCTGTCCGGTCGGATTTCGCAGATCTTTCTTGAGATTCTCCCAAGCATGTCATGGCAATTAAAATCTGCGTTATCTGCGAAATCTGCGTGACTAAAAAACATAATCAAGCGTGAGATAAAAAAACATACCAGCGTGAGCTAAAGGTGATTGACGACCCGATGAATGGATGAACGAATATCAGACGTATCAAAATTAACCAGCAATCCAAGTTTAAGATGGGATATTTTCAGATAAGTAAGAAGCTGTTTACCATAAACTGCCTTCATTTCTGTAACAGATTTCAATTCTACAATCACTTTATCCTCTACCAAAACATCCAATCGCAAATCTACAGGCAAGACGTGCCCATCATATATTACAGAAAGTTTCACCTGATTCTCAACCTTCAAACCATCTTTTCTGAGTTGATAGCAAAGGGCTGCTTCATAAACAGACTCTAACAAGCCAGGACCAAGCTCATTATATACCTTATATATTGCTCCGATAACCTGATAAGATATTTCGTTTTCTGTCATAAAAACATGTATTAAGTATCCCCCTTTTAAAAGACTCACGCAGATTCCCCAAACTACGCCGTTTTCCAAGTACTCCAACAAAGAATACCCAAAGAAAAATCTGCGTCATCTGCGAAATCTGCGTGACTTAAATAATATATCAGCGTGACATAAAATATATCAGCGTGAAAAATTACTCCTCAGCTGCCTTCAGCTGCTCTGCTACCTCAGCATTGATGCGCTGAGCAAACTCTTCCATGCTCATGGTAGCCTGCTCGCCACCACCCTGCTTACGCATAGAAACGAGGCCCTCGGCACTTTCCTTTTCACCTACAATAACCATGTAAGGAACACGTTTCAACTCGTTATCGCGAATCTTGCGACCAATCTTCTCGTTACGATCATCAACCAAAGCACGAACACCCTGCTTGTCAAGATACTGACGTACCTTCTGAGCATAATCGTTGAACTTCTCTGAGATAGGGAGAATAGCAACCTGGTCTGGAGTCAACCACAATGGGAAGTGACCGGCTGTGTGCTCGATGAGAACGGCTGTGAAACGCTCCAATGAACCGAATGGTGCACGGTGAATCATCACAGGAGTCTTCTTTGAGTTATCCTCAGCTGTATACTCCAGCTTGAAACGCTCTGGCAAGTTGTAATCCACCTGGATGGTACCCAACTGCCAACGACGACCGATGGCATCCTTTACCATGAAGTCGAGCTTAGGACCATAGAAGGCAGCTTCGCCAACCTCCTCGCGTGTCTCAAGACCCTTCTCCTTGCAAGCCTCGCGGATAGCGTTCTCGCTCTCTTCCCAAATCTCATCAGAACCTATATACTTCTCTGTATCTTTAGGATCGTGGAGAGAAATCTGTGCCTCGTAGTTCTCGAAACCGAAGATCTTGAATACCTTCAGGATTACGTCGATTACGTTCTCGAATTCCGACTTCACCTGATCTGAACGAACGAAGATATGGGCATCATCCTGAGTAAATGTACGAACACGAGTCAAACCGTGGAGCTCACCGCTCTTCTCATAGCGGAATACGGTACCGAACTCTGCGATACGCAAAGGAAGATCCTTGTAAGAACGAGGCTTACGAGCGTAGACCTCGCAGTGGTGAGGACAGTTCATTGGCTTGAGCATATACTCCTCATCCTCCTCCGGAGTCTGGATAGGCTGGAATGCATCCTTGCCATAGTGAGCATAGTGACCAGATGTAACATAGAGGCTCTTGCCGCCGATACCAGGACAGATAACCTCCTGATAGTTATAAGGCTTCAGGAGAGAACGGAGCAACTCCTGCAGACGCAGACGGAGCTGTGTACCCTTTGGCAACCAGATAGGAAGGCCCTTACCTACACGCTCAGAGAACATGAAGAGTTCCATCTCCTTACCGATCTTACGGTGGTCGCGCTTCTTAGCCTCTTCGAGGACAACCAGGTACTCATCGAGCATCTTCTTCTTAGGGAAGCTGATACCGTAGATACGGGTCATCTGCTCGCGCTTGGCATCACCGCGCCAGAAAGCACCAGCCACACTTGTAATCTTCACAGCCTTGATCAGACCAGTGTTCATCAAGTGAGGACCACGGCAGAGGTCGGTGAAGTTACCTTGGGTATATGTGGTGATAGTGCCATCCTCCAAGTCCTGTTCGATGTGCTCGCATTTGTATTCCTGACCGTCAGCCTTGAACTCAGCGAGTGCATCAGCCTTAGAAACCTCCTTGCGAACTACAGGCTCGTTCTTCTTGGCAAGCTCCATCATCTTAGCCTCGATCTTGGCGAAGTCATTCTCAGAAATCACCTGACCCTCAGCTGGCATCACATCGTAGAAGAAACCGCTCTCTACGGCTGGACCGAAACCAAACTGAATACCAGGATAAAGCTCCTGAAGAGCTTCAGCGAGCAAGTGTGCAGAAGTATGCCAGAATGTGTGCTTACCCTGCTCATCCTCAAACTTATAGAGTTCTACATTCGCATCCTCATTGATAGGACGGTTCAACTCTACTGTCTCACCATTTACACCGCAAGATACAACGTTGCGAGCGAGAGCCGGTGAGATGCTCTCGGCGATTTGTAAGCCAGTTACGCCCTGCTCATACTCACGAACAGATCCGTCTGGGAATGTGATTTTTACCATAACAACTTAGTATTTTTATTAAATCAAATGCAAAAGTAATACTTCTTTTTGTAACAAGCGAATATTTTGCATTAAATTTTCATAACTTTTCATTTTCAATACATTACAACCTATATTATATAATGAGAAATGACAAATTAGAAATGAGAAATGAGATAAGGAAAAAATAAAATGATGAGAGAAAATAAAAGGGGGTTAGCAGGAAAACATTGAGGATGCGCCTATGCAACAACTAACAAAAAGACACTTCTTCGTCATTTTTTATCATATATTTCTTTGCCATTACAAAGTTTTTCCGTATTTTTGCAGGCGATTAATTGACAAATTGCTAAATATTTCAAAAATGACAGGTACACCAAAGATTCTCATTATATATACTGGCGGTACAATCGGTATGGGTAAGGACGTAAATACTGGCGTTCTCGAACCTCTCGATTTCAACCATTTGGTTTCATCAATGCCCGAATTCCAACTGATTCAGGCAGATATTGACGTGAGGAAATTCAACCCACCGATAGACTCCAGCGATATGGACCCAATGGGATGGGCTGAACTGGTGGGCATAATAGCCAACAATTATAATGACTATGATGGTTTCGTCATTCTGCATGGCACGGACACAATGGCCTACACCGCCTCTGCCCTATCGTTCATGCTCGAAAACCTGACCAAGCCTGTCATTCTCACCGGTAGCCAGTTGCCTATCGGCGAATTGCGTACCGACGGCAAGGAGAACATGATGACCGCCATCGAGATAGCCTCCATGAAAGATCTGGAAGGCCATCCGTTAGTACCAGAGGTCTGCATCTTCTTCAATGGTAAGTTGCTGCGCGGCAACCGTACTACGAAGATCAATGCAGAAGGATTTCATGCATTCGATTCCTTCAACCATCCTCATCTCTGTGATGTAGGTATCAACTTCTCTTTCCATCCGCACCACATTCTGAAGCCAGACTATCACAAGCCGATGGTACCTCACATGAAACTGGATCCGAACGTCATCGTCTTCAGTCTCTTCCCAGGCATTCAGGATACCATTGTCCGCCACGTCCTGGAATCCCCATCTCTGCGAGGTATTGTGATGAGAACTTATGGTTCAGGCAATGCCCCTCATGCCCCTTGGATCATACGACTGCTCGATCAGGCAGCCCATCGCGGTGTGAACATCATCAACATCAGCCAGTGCATCACGGGATGTGTGGATATGGAGAGATACGGTGCTGGATTCCAGCTCAAGGTAGCTCATGTGGTGAGCGGCTACGATAGTACCGTAGAGGCAGCCGTCACCAAACTGATGTACCTGCAGGGCAGATATCCAGACAACCGAATGGTGCGCGAAAAGCTGAAAATGTCTTTGGCTGGAGAAATCACGCTTCCGGAGTAAATACCCGGAAGCATATCACTTTTTTATAAACCAGTTTGCTTCTTCATACCCTCAAAAAACTTTTGCTGTAATTGTTTGGCAAGTTGGTTTTCTGGATTGAGTTTAAGCGCTTTCTCATAGTTCTGCATGACATCAAGATAATAGCGCTGGCCGTTTTGTACAGGATTCTGTACGATACGTACCATGCATAAAAAACCTCGAAGGGTACAGATATCAGACTGGTTTACATTCCTCATTTTTTCCATTTTAGCAATGGTTTCTTCTGCTCCAGCCATCAGGTTTTCCGTTTCCGGAGCATGCGGATTCATAACGGAAAAATTGAGGCTTTGCAACACCATCTGAAATTTAGGTTGAATACTATCCGGAAACATATCATCAATACGTTTCATCTCAGCAACACAATTCAGGAAATTCTCAGGAGTGGGTTGTCGGAGTTTTGAAAGAGACTGTCCGATAAGTGCCTGCATATTAGGCTCTTGAGCATGAATGCTTACAGTAGAGATCAAAAAGAAGATCCCCATCAACATGAACTTTTTAAAAATTTGAAATGTCATAAGCTTTGTTATTTTTAAGTGAAACAAATATACCTATATAAAAGAATCTATCGCGGGATGAGACAATCGGGCGACCCTTGGCATCATATCCGAAAACATTCGTGCGACCAAGGATGTTATTCAGCGAAGAATAAATAATCACCTTGGGACTCAGCAAATAAGTCAGATTTACATCTACACTGTGATACGGCGGAGTCTTACCTTGCAGAAAGAGACGACCGCTGGCATAAGATTCAGCCAAACTCAGAATAGCTTTTCCGAACGAATATTTCGCAGTCAGTCTCAGATTATGTCTGGAAGCAAAAGCAGGTGTTCGTTCTTCCGTATAATCCAGATAGAAACGTCTGGAGTCATTGTATGAATAAGATAAGATGGTGGAAAGACGCCTGCAAAGAGAATGGTCATCCACAAAGAGATCAAACCCCTTACTCGTCCCATATCCTTTCGGAAGATAAACACCCTTATCCCATAAAGGCAACCGATGATATTTCTTCCAATAGGGTTCTATCCTTACAAGTGTACCCGCCGATTTATATTGCATGGAGATGATAGCATGATCAGCAGTACACTGCCCAAGAGAATAGTTGCTGGTGGCGAGATTATCATCACTTGCAGTCTGACTATACCGTCCCGCAACAAGCGAAATCTGGAAAATCTTGTTGGGAACATAAGAGAGTGTAGCTCTTGGCATGAACAGCCACTGCGCATGCGACATATATTCAGTCCTTGCTGAAAGATTCAGAAACACACCGGGCAGCATCCTCCACTGGGCATCAGCATGGGCAGCCAGAATGTTATAATCCAGGGTGTAGCAATAGGAATCATACTCCAGTAAACTGTTTCGCTGATAATCCTCCACACCAACCGACAATTTCAGTACATCAGAACAAACCTTGCGCATTTCTGTCTTCAGATGTATCTCATTCCTGAAATTATAAAAACTGTCACCAGCAGCATTGGCATCTTTTATATCATTGAAAACCGATGAATTTGCCATACCACAAAAGAAGGTATAACCAGCCCCTATAGCTGCCTTATAGGTAGCATTTGTATAAACATTGTTCTCCTTCAGCAATAGGTTTCTATCGTCAATACGTTGCCCTACAGAAGTAAAATCATAGCCAACGTATGTCTTCAAAATTCCAGCATTCTTGAACTCCATCTTATATTGGGCCTCGCCAGATAATTTCCGGTATGGCTTGTAGAAATCGAATCTTTCAGAAAACAACTGGTTGTAGATACCCATGCTTGTTATTGCCGCATTAAATGACAGACTGCTGGTATCAAACACCTTAGTTCCACCGATATTCCAGTCCACCAGTGATGCACTGGCTCCATATTTGTCGCTCGTAGCCACATCAGTAGTCTCCATCGGAAGAACAGATGAAAGAGCCTGCCCATATTCTCCGCCATAGCCTCCAAGAGAAAAGCAAATTCCCTTGAACAGAAAAGGAGAAAAACGGCCTCGCACTGCTGTATTTTCGGCATTGGTACTATAGGGAACAAGTACGTGCATTCCATTGATAAAAGTCTGACATTCTTCGCTTTCACCACCTCTTACATAGAGTTTGCCATCCTCTCCCACCTTTTGCGTTCCTGGCAATGACTGCAAAGCTGCCACAATGTCTCCACATGAATTACCTGCCATCACCACATCCAGCGCATCCATCGTCTTGAAATGATCACTTTTTCCAAAACTGTAAGTGCTGGCAGATACTACAACTTCTTGGATTGATGCAGCCTTTTCTTTCATTGAAATGGTGAGATACTTCAGTTTGCTGACATCAGAATCCTGTGTGTATTCCTCAAAGCCTATCATGGTTGCCTTCAGGGTTATTTCTCCTGTCTTGGAAGTGCAAAAAGAGAATCTTCCAAGAGAATCCGTCAGGCATCCATCAATAGTACCAGCGATAAAAACGTTGGCACCAACAAGAGGTTCCTGACCACTCATGACCATTCCTGAAATCAGAGTCTGAGCAGTCAGATCAACTACCATAAATAGCAGTAATGCGATATGTATCATTCGTTGTTTCATGCTGCAAAGATACAGCACAAAACTGAACTAACCAAATTCTCAGGATATACAGCTAAAACCTATGACAGACAACAACTTATGATGACGAACAACTAATTAAAAGGACGAATAACTAAGTAAGATATGTCTTAAACTGAGGTACAAATGACCGCGAAACTGGGATGATATCAGCACATTTATCCAGTTTCAACTGATACCCGTTAGAATTACCTTTAGCCGAAGATATATTGTTCACATTGACGGCAAAAGAGCGGTGACATTGGAAGATATTATCATATCCCTTCAGTTCTTCCAGAGTACGCGTCAGCGTATTATGAACATCAACAGAAACGACATGATTCTCCTTTACAAAACAGACCGAGATATTGTTTTTCTGTGCTTCGATATAAAGCAGATCATTGATAGGCATCGCAAGATCATTTCCCCTGCTGCTCGTATCGTGGATTGTAATAATCACTTCCTTTTGTTCCTGAGTCGTTTTGTGCAACAAATCTTCCATCCTGTCTCTTAAATATCTGTTGTATTGTATTCCGACTGACAGCATAGTCAGAAACACACCGACAATAATCGTCCAGTTCAAAAACAACAGAAAAAGCCTGATAGTGATTGTATAATGAAAGAGAAATGAGGATAAAAGAAAATTACAAAAGGTAATCATAATAATCAGTCCGAGTACTGCCATTCCTTCATGCCAGATGCGCCAGGGATTGACAGTCCGGTAAAAACGCTTCAATACCAAAGCTAAATAAAGAACATAGCACACGAAAGTGACCATGCCAAACAAGGCAGCAGCAAGACATTTATTGCCCTGATACAGACAGAACCCGAAAGGCTGCAGGAAATATAATATAGCCCAAATGACAAGGCCATAGAAAAATCCATCTCTCAACCAGTGTCTGCTCTGCTTGAATGGATATATGCGAGTAAGGAATGACATCATAAAATACTATTGATTTAAATTCTACTGGCAAAAGTACAAGAAGCTTATGCTATTCATTTGTCAAAACAAAAGCAATATTTACTTCGCCAGATGTTCATATAAGCATCTGGCGAAGCCAGTATCTTATATAATACCAAACTCTCTTAGTTGCTTTTTGCTTATGGTTGGACTCTCTTTTACGGTATTGATAATCAGTTCCATCATTTCTGTATCGGAGATAGCCCCACGATAAGTATTTTTATTGAATTTACTTCTCTTGGCCACAATAATCTTTGAGCAGTTGATAAACGAGTTGTGCTCCAAAAATGAAAATTGTTCAACTGTTACAGGTAGCTGATAGTCTGTAACTGACGTTGGCAAATTATAATTGATGTTTGAGTTTATTACCAAACCACCAATAACATTTCCTTCATTATCAAAACCAAGGATGATGAAGAATTTATTGCGGGAAGTATCTCCTGCTTTGGGAGTAATACCATTATTTGAATCAAGATTGAGGAAGTGAACATCACCGATGTTAAGACTATCTTGGGCTAACTTATCAGCCATAGTCCCCAATAATTCTCCGAGTTTCGTCATGACAATGCAGCCTCCACCAACAGATTATCCTTAATATATTCTATCATATCATCGGATGCCATACCATCTTTTGCCATACCAATAATATCCATGACTTTACGCCCTTGTTGGGCATAAGCACGCTTCCATTCTTCGCCATGTGATTTTGCACGTAACTCACCGTATGGAAGATTTACATTCTCGAAGATAGACTTATCCAAAGCTTCAATATCAGCTTTTGACAGGTATTCATCGTCTGCCTGTCGCTTGGCTTCAAGCATATAATAAGCGTCATCAGTTCCTTTAGAAACGCAATTGTCTATCATTGCTTGCAATTCTTTATCACACTGAGGATCGCCTTTTATACAATTATAAAGGACAGAAGGTACAGGTCCATCTGGCAATGCACAGAATTCGTCAGAAACCATAGGAAAGCCATATTTTGCTAAATATGAAATATTAGCAAAATATATAACCTTGAATACATGGTAGTAGTCTAACCCTTTTGTTTTATTCAAGATATATAATACAATCTCTGTCAGTTTCTGTTTATCGAAGTTTGTCATCTCAATAGTTTTTTATTGGTTGCAAAATTAATACATATTATTAATATGTCCAAAAAACAATAAGTTTTTTACGAAATATTATATATTCAAATGAAAGTAGAGCTTATTTCAAATTTTAATAGCCATTCTTCCCATAGACACCCAAAGGAGCAGTGATGCCACGCAGAGACCATTCTACCACTGACGAATCTTTGTCCTTGCAAAGAAGATGTCTCCTTCGCATCTAAGCAAATTGGCATCATCCACTTCCTGTAATTGTCCACCAGTCTGGTGGACAAATTCAATTTGGCTTGAATAGAATGCGAACCATCTTTTGATATCATACAAATTGGTCCTGGAAAAACCTTCACTCTGAGGAAATTCCGCACGCAAATCAAGGCTCAATCTTTTCATGAAGTTTGCATCCCATTTATATTGCTTCTGCTTCTCACAAATGTCCTCGCCCAAACTCCAATAGAATTTGAGCTTTACAATCTCCAAATCATTATTATTTAGCCTACAAACTGCTTATTTGCTCTTTTGTCAAACCTGTAACTTGCATGATTTGACTTACTGGCATACCTAATGCAAGGAGATTCTTTGCGACATCAAGACTTTTAGCAAGTTCACCTTGTTCAATTCCTTGCTCTATCCCTTGCTTAATCCCCTTCTCATTTCCTTCCAGCCAGGCACTATACATTCCCAGGTTGTAATTATCAACCTGACGCTGGCTCTCTTCATATTTTTCCATTTCCTCCTTGCTCAGGCAGCGGCTGTCAGCCACTTCAGCCAAACGCTTGAAGATCTTCTTCTGCGTCTCAAATGGAATTCTTTCTAATGTTGTCATATGCTTCAATACGTAAATCCACTTTTCAAAATCTGTTACACATTCCTCCGCTTTCTTTGTGAAATACGGAAGATTCAAATAGATGAAGCGAAGCTTGTCTGTAAAAGGTTCTTCGCTATTTTTCTCCCTCAACATCACATCAGATTTGAACTGACTGATCTCTTCTCCGACATGAGGAGAGAAATTCATAAAACTGATCACATATACAGGAACCAGCTCATAAAATGAAGGCTTGTCCTTGGACTTTTCTTTCTCACGCTGATTGGTAATAGCCTTGCTGGCATAACACAACGTACGATTAACGAAATTAACCGTCCAGTTGTTCTGCATCTCCACAATGAAATGCTTGCCCTCATCTGTCTCGCAATAGACATCGTATATGCAGCCTCGCAAATCCTTGGAATCAGCCAACTGCTCTTTGTCCTTGAAGGAGACATCCCTGACTTGAAATTCCCCCTCGAATAAATCATTTAAGAAACTTATCAGCAAATCCTTGCTGAACTCCTGACCGAACAATCGCTTAAAGCCCCAGTCGGTAAATGGGTTGATGTATTTCGCCATAATATTTGTATGATGTATGTTGTTAACGCACTATTGCGTCTTCGAGGACAAAAGTACGATTTATTTTTGAAAAATGCAAATCTGAAGGCAAAAAAATAAATATAAAGGAGAATATTGGAGGAAATAAGGCTAAAGGACTCGTATTTGATTGATGTTTCGATAGAACATAAAGGAACATTACAATCGTTTCATTTACATGTACCATAAGCCTAAAGCTATATTTTTTGGAAAAATAAAACTTTTATATAAAATCTAACTCAGCCGTTATCGTTCATTCCTTCTTTGAAATGATAGAAATCAAATCTTCATTGGTTATGGGATAAAGCTTACCGTGATATTTAGCATACAACTCCACCTCATCCTTTTCTTTAAAAAGTTCAATGGCATCAATATCCAAATGAGAAGCAATACGAGAAACTGTATCAAGAGTAGGAGAAATTTTGCCGTTTATATAATTGCTCAGATTTGATTGACTCAAACCGGATTGTGCTGCAAAATCCTTTAAGGTAATTCCTCTTTTTGCTAATATTTCTCTCAGTCTTAATTCTATCATAATTATCTATTTTATTGCAAAAATAGCACCAAAATTCTTAAATATAACATTTTTGCTTTAAAATTATGTTAAATCTCAAAAAATGCTTTGAACCTATTTACTTTTTTAATATATTTGCCATCGGATATATTTTATACAACAATTTTAATTTTAAATAATGAATCCATTAGATCTATTTTTAGAAGGAGGAAAAGCCCTCAAGATAATATTCAAGATAGGCTTTATTCCAAAGGAAGAGGACTTTGAAGAGTTCTCAGAGAGTGATTACGAGAAATATCACAAGGAAGTGGGAGAAACGGAAGGTAAGATGTTCCGCTTTGTCCAGGGTAAAATGGATGAATCGGAGTATGTTTTCGCATTTGATGAATTTGAAAAGGAAAAGTTGCTTGAAGGTTCCGAGGTTATTCGCAATCTTGCCGATGATCATCTGAGCGATTCTGACGATGAAACGCTCCAGTATGTGGCACGTGTTATGCCGTATCCTTTCACAAAAGGAACCAAGTATGAAAAGAAAAATCCAAAGTGATAAAGACAATGGTACAGAAGGATATGAATGAAATATCTTTCTTTTGTATTATCCGTAAACAAAGGATGAGGTGATATTAAGTCACCTCCATCCCTTGCTTTTTATATCCACTATCTCCCCTACTTTCCAAGAGATTTAAACATCTTGGTGATGCACTTTTTCTTTTGCTCCATGTTTGGATGAACATAAAGATTAAGCGTTGTAGTGATATTGGCATGGCCGAGAAGCACGCTTACGGTCTTATAGTCACAATTGCTCTCTATGCATCGTGTAGCAAAACTATGGCGCAAACCATGGTATTTCAACCGAGGGATATCAAGACGCTTCATCAGGCGGTGATAGTAGTTGCGGTAAGTACGAGGCTCAGTCGGTTTTTCCTCATTGGTCAGTACATAGAAGTCTGTGTTTACCACCTTTTTCAGAGGTTTTACCATAGCCAGAAGTTCTTTGTTCATCGGTATCTCACGGCATGAGTTCTTGGTCTTTGGTGTGTTGATGACCAACTCTGTGTGCTTGCGTTCGCCCTCCACCATGTAGATTCGCTCAATAGTGCGGTTCACTACAATCGTACCATTGTCCGTGTTGATGTCAGACCATTTTAAACCGCAGATTTCTCCAATACGCAAACCAGTAGTCAGACTGATATAAATACCAAGATTGCGGAACGTGAAGTTCTGCTTGATGAAATCGAGGATCTTCTTGTGGTGTGCCACTGTCAGTACCTCAATTTCTTTGTTGGTCTCTGTCGTTGGGTACTTGATGTCCCACTCGCAATAGCTTATCCACTCGTTCTTTACTCCAAACTTCATCACCATTTTCAAGACAATAAGGATATCCTTCACCGTCTTAATGCTTAGACCGCCATTTAGTTTCTGCAAAACGAACTCCTGCACAAGTTTCTCACTCAGAGCCTCACAATCGCCAAATGATGGCAGAATGTGGTTCTCCAAAATTAACACATAAGCAGCGTATGTGGACTGCTTAACGTAGCGTTGCTTGTCACTTTTCCAAGCCAACGCAATTTCTCTAATTGTTTTTGTTGTCATTGTAATCCTTAATTTTAAAGGTGTACATATATAATTAGAGAAAAAAGAACTCTGATGTCCCAAATCTCAGATTCCCTGAGTTTCAGGGGGAGTGGATAACGTATAAGATTAAAGATGTTCTAAGTATCGGCAATGGACGTGATTATAAGCATTTGAGCAATGGAGAAATTCCTGTTTTTGGAACTGGAGGGTACATGACATCTGTAGACAAATGTCTATATGATGGAGAAACGACATTTATAGGTAGAAAGGGTAGTATAAACAAGCCTTTTTACTACAATGGCAAATTTTGGACTGTTGACACACTTTTCTATACGCATAGTTTTAATGGCATTACACCGAAATTTACATATTGCCTATTTCAAACTATAAATTGGTTGAAATACAATGAAGCATCAGGCGTACCAAGCCTTTCAAAAGATACAATAGAAAAAATAAAAATCAAGATCCCTGGGCTTGAAGAACAGAATAAAATAGCCAAACTAATGTTTGCATTAGACGAGCGCATCTCTACCCAAAACAAAATCATTGAGGACTTGAAGAAACTAAAGTCTGCGATTTCAGAAAACCTTTTCAAAGAAGTAAAAGGTGATGTCGTAATGCTATCTGAGATATGCGAAATTTCCAAAGGCAAGCAAATCAATGGTGAATTTCTATCAGAGAAAGGAAAGTATTATGTGATGAATGGAGGAACAGAACCGTCTGGTTATTATAACAATTACAATGTAGAAGCCAACACCATTTCTATAAGTGAGGGCGGAAACTCTTGTGGTTATGTACAATTCAACACCTCTCCTTTTTGGAGCGGTGGTCATTGCTATACCATACTGGAAATAGCAGACAATGTGGATAATCTGTACTTGTACCATTTTCTTAAATCGAAAGAAAATGATATAATGAAACTACGCATAGGTTCAGGCTTACCCAACATCCAAAAGAAGGATTTGGCAATGTTCAAGATAAAAATACCAACCGTTGAGCAACAAAAAGCAATCTCAACTTTTCTGTCCTCACTTGAAAGAAAAACTGAGATTGAAGAAAGAACACAAAATGCAATGCAGAAAGAAAAGCAATATCTATTGCGCCAAATGTTTATATGAACATCTGACGAAGTAAATGTGTCTTCTGGCTGTTCAACAAACTAATGAAAAAGTTTTCAATATTTATTTTTGCGTCTAAAGACATTATACATTTAGCCATTCTATTTTGTTCTTCTAAAGAAGGTAACAATAGTTTGGCTTTTTCTATGTCTGCGTAATGCAAATGAATAATGGTGCTACCCTTGGCAAATTTAGCCAATTGCCTTTTGGCGATATGATTGAAATAGTAACTAAGATATTGTGCATTATAGTTATGGTTGATATGTATTCCAAACATATCTCCGCCTAATATAACACCCTCCACATTGATGACAGATGGGGCAATCAAAGACATTGCATCAACAGTGGTTGAAGAAGGAAATAATAAATCCCCTTTCTTACTCAAAATCATACCTGTTGTTTTATTGGTATGACTTTCTATTTGAGATATAGTTTCTCCATAAGTCGTAAAAAGCTCTCCATAAACAACACAAGGAATTCCTGTTTCAGTCAAATCATCCTTTGCCAAATTGCCGACACTAAAAGGTTCGCCTAAATCAGCAATGCTGGCAGTCTGCTTTTCGGTTTGGTTATAATGATTTTCAATAATCGCAGACATTGAATCTTTACCATCCCTAATCAAGGGAATTGTAGATTGTACAATTCTTCGTAAAGAAAAAAATGCTATTGTTGGTGATGTATGTTCGATTAGTGAGCAGATAAGAGCCGAAGCTAATATCGATGATATTATAACTGTGCGATTACATGGCAATGGTGTGTGCAAAAGCAGTGCAGAGAATCTACAATTAGGTGCTACTCAATATTATCGTAGAAGAGCAGGACAACTTATTTATGGAAAGCAGAACTTTCATAATGGAGCAATTGGTATTGTACCCATAAGTTTGGATAATGGTATTACATCTAAAGACATACCATCTTTTGACATTGATGAAATGAAGTGCAATTCAGTATACCTATTGGCACAACTACAATCACCTCAATATTACAAGCCAGCAGAAGCTCTGACAACAGGCACAGGCTCTAAGCGATTAAAAGAAGAGACTTTTCTCAAAATGCCTATAGTCCTTCCAAATAAAAGAGAACAAGACAATATTGCAGTTCTAATCCATCGTGCTTCGATGAATTTAGACCACGCCAAAAGATTATTGGAGTTGCTCTCTATTCAAAAGCAATTCTTGCTCCGCCAAATGTTCATATAAACATCTGGCGGAGCAAATATTGCTTCTGTAAACTAAGTTCTGTTAGAATGTTCTGTTCTATCGACAGTTTGTTATCTATTACAGACAACAACCGAGCATATTGGAGTTGTTCTGTATATGATGGGCAAAATACCTTGGCTTTACCATAGTCCTTGAAGTATATGTGAGGTATAGCCATACCTGTCTTGTAAGGCTCAAAGTTAAAAACTTTCAGCAAATAGTAAAAGTATTGGAGCGAATAGCCTTCGTTTGCTTGTAAAGTATTCAAAGTTCCTGATGCAGAGCATTTGCCCGTAACGTAGGAAACTGTTCCAACCCCAGAACCATCTTTGATAATATAAACGGCTTCACCCTCCGTACTATAATTGTCGAGGTAACCAACAATGCCATTTGCACCATACACAGGATATGTACCTTGCTCACAAACTTCACTTTCTTGCAGGGTTGAAGATTTACATTCCAAGCATTCTGCTAAGCGAACATTAGGCTTGTTGTTGCGAACTATCTTCTGTGCAATTCCCTTGATTAGGGACTGCAACTTGTCAATGATTTTGTTTTGGGTCTCGATGCGTTCATTTATAGCATCGAAAAGTCTTGCAATCTTACTCTGTTCGTTTGCATTAGGCAGCAACACCTTCGTCTTTCTTATAGATTTCAAAGAAAGATTTTTGATAGTCGTACCAGTAAGCTCTGATGTAAAATAAAACTGGCACTTAGGCATCATCAGGTAATAGAAAATGTAATTTCTATTTATATTGGAAGATACGTTAATATAGCAAGCGCTCTTACCTAACATAATAGACTCATTTTTATACAAAGCGACATTTCCGACAGTTCCATTGATAGATAGAAGTATTGAATAAGAATTTAAAGCAGATGCATTATTTCTTAAAGCCTCTTCCTCTGTTACTTTTTGAGTTGTTGCTGTGATTATAATTCCATATTCGGATATGTTATTGCCATTTACAAAATAGTATGTACCATTATCATCATAGATAGGAGTGGCATGAATACCATCTCCTATTTCAGCTGTTATGTCCTCTAATTTATGTTCCTGCCACTCCCCCTGAAACTCAGGGAATCTGAGATTTGGGACATTGCCCTTCGGGCGAAGTTCCTCACGCTCGGCAAAATCCAAACAAGTTTGGTTCTGCTCTTGCTTATTTGGGACATTAAGTTTCTTATGTTCGTTATTTATTGTTGTTGTCATTTTTAATCCTTAATTTAAGTTCACCAATATGGCTCTGTTACATACCAGTTTACATGGTACTTACATACCAGTTACATTGTTTTATTTGTCTACCAACTTGGTAGACAATTTCTTCCACAAGTTGTGGCAGAATTTAAACTATATTACTATTCATCCTCAGAGGCTTCTTGCTTTATCTCAAGCAATGTTCGTTCATAGACCTCTTGCAGCTGATAGCTTGCCACCCCCAAAGGAGTTGTTATACCACGCAGAGACCATTCTACCACAGACGAATCTTTGTCCTTGCAAAGAAGAATACCAATACTTGGATTGTCTCCCTCACCTCTAAGCAACTCGTCAGCTGCCGAAACGTAAAAGTTCAGTTTGCCAATAAACTCTGGCATAAAATCCACAATCTTCAGTTCTACCACCACATAACATTTCAGCCGAGTATGATAGAACACCATGTCTGGGAAGTAAGACTTACCACTTGGCGTATCAAGTTCCATCTGCCGACCGACATACGCAAAACCTTTGCCCAATTCCAAAAGGAAGCGAGTAATATTGGTTGCTAACTTATTCTCCAAGTCCATTTCGTTGAACTTGCTTGGCAATGAGAAGAAATCCAATTTGTAAGGGTCTTTTATAATTTCTGTTGCCAATTCGTTTTGAGGTCGTGGTAATGTAACATCAAAGTTATTCAAAGCCTTGCCTGTGTGCTCGTACAATTGAGCCTTAATCACATGCTCCAATTCTGTACGGCTCATGTTGTCTTCAATCACCTTGTTGAGATAGAACAAAGCAGCGTTTATTGTAGTGCATTTGGAAACAATTACTGTTTGATGTCTCCAAGGCACAAATTGCAGTAAGTCTGGCATTGGGGTTGTTGCATTATCCACCTTTTGTAATTTTGTACCAGCTTGGTACAAAAATTCAATTTGTGAAGAATAGAACAAATACCATTTTCGTATTTTATAGAGATTAGACCATGAAAATCCCTCTGCTTGTGGAAATTCCGCACGCAAATCAAGGCTCAATCTTTTCATGAAGTTTGCACCCCACTTATATTGCTTCTGCTTCTCACAAATGTCCTCGCCCAAACTCCAATAGAATTTGAGCATTTCCGTATTCACTTTGACAGCTGCTTTGAGCTGTGCAATGTGGAAGCGTTTCTTCAGGTCAGACAACCACTTCACATAGTTCTTGTCTGCCATGAAAGAATCGCTATTCACAAACTGCGGTATATTGTTCTTGTCTGCCATAATTTTTATTCTTTTACTGGTTCAAGCAACAGCACCAATTCAGACTCGGCTATGTCGCATTTCTCAAACAAGAAGCGTAAACAACGAAGTTTACTTCTATTATCCATTGAAGTCCACAAGTATTTTTGTGGAGCAATCATTGTACAGTATCTTGTATCTGCTTGCTTGGCAGACCAGAAGAAACCTTCGGCATCATAGAGCGTATCTACGATGTCTGTGTATCGCTCCATCACAAGTTTTACAACTTGCAGAAGCATCCCTTTCCAAGTAGTTTCATTGTACTCATTACCAAACAAACGGAAACCTTTAAGATTTCTATTTGTTGGAGAGAATGTTTCTTCATCCAAAGAGACTTCATCAACGGGTTTTGGCAATGGTTTGAATGTTGTTTGTGGTAATGGATAAAGTCGCAAGAATGTTGCCACTATCTCATTGCATCGGTGCTGCAACTCGATTTCAGTCCATTTGTCACATAGCGTAACATTCTTTGTCAGGCGATACTTTGAATTCTTGTAGCCAGGATATATTTCATTCCCAATTTTCTTGCCATCACGCTTTATCTCAAATGGCTTATTACTTAATTCGCTGTTGATACCTGTCAGAGTCAAGTTTGCAAATGTATGAAGATACTTGTCTTGTATTTCCTCAAAGTTGTCTCCAAGCATCGCTTTCCAATCACCATTGAGCGTTTGAGGCATGATATGCTCAATAGTGGCATCCTTCTTTTTCATGTCGGTTGCCACATCGTTATATTCACCATGCACAGAGTTCTCTAATCGTTCAAAGAGGAAAATCTGGAATGGCTTCAACATGTGATAAGCGTCACGTGTTTTGATTGACTCCACGAATTGCATATCTCTTGGCAATTGATAGTTACCATCACGACGCATGATGTGGTAAGCCAATATGTCAGAATATGAATTGCTAAGTTCAACATTAGCAGAACTATATTCCTCTATGCTTTTCAATACATCTTTATGCAAAGCGCAGAAAACCTGAGTAAGAGCATTACCAGGCATATTGCACACGATACGTCTTGCCAAATAGTTTTCTACCAAATCAATCACCTTGAATATCTCATCTTCTGAAAGACAGTTGGCAGAGGCATATTTCAAAAATTGTATAAAGAATACATTAGTCACATCTGTTTCTATATTACAGATGTGGCGCATCTTCTCACAAAGTTTTGCCGTAGATAGCTTTGCCTCTGTCACTTGCTGATAGTAGTGCGCATAATCAAGCATCTTGACTAATTCTTCCTTTCGTTCATGTCCGTCCATATACTTTTTCCATTCGTAGTAGATGTTTGACTGACGGACAGGACGCTGTAACTGTTGCTGAATGGTGAGATAGTCACGCAAGAACTTTGTTGGTTGGTTCTCGGTTGCCTGTTCTATCTTTTGCCAGTAGTTTTTGAAACACATATGCTGCTCCTCTGGTGTCAAAGACATCAAGAGATAGTTGCGTATCTTGTCTGCTTCAGTAAGAGCCAATCCGGTAGAGTTCAGACTTTCGAAGATAAGTTGAGCATCATCATCACTATCCAATTCTATTGATATAATTTGCAATCGTTCTATAGCATCAAGCAATTGGTCGAAAGAGAGTGCTTGCGGTTTTCTCGTCAACAAATTATAGAAATGGCGGTAGTTGCGAGTAACCTTTGAATCTTCATCAAAAGAATCTTCATCATTGAATATCTTATCGTAAGCGATACGGTCATTCTCTATGGGAACTAACTTGATTTTACGCTCAGAGTTACAGAACTTAGCTTTTAAGAAGACTTCGTATGCTTCGTCTATTTTTGACTCTTCGCTAATCTCAATAGCACCAGCTTTCACTGCTTTTATACCTGCCAACAAAAGAAGTGAAATGGTGGTCAAACGCTGTTGACCATCAATCACCAATCTATTGTAGCTGCTATCCGCAGATGATGTAACAATAGAGCCAAAGAAATGCGAACATCTGTTTGAGCGGCTTAGTTTTACCAAGTCACTAAACAATTGATCACAGTTGTCAATCAACCAATCGTAATTACGCTGATACACAGGTATTACAAATTGGATTTTATGACCTTCTATAAATTCATGTAATGGTTTTGCGTAACCTTTCATTGTAAGTCCTTTTTTTTTGTTTATTCCACCAATCCCAACTCTTTCAAATACCCTTCAATCTCCTTGTCAAGGTCGGCTCGTTTGGCCTCCAGCTCCTTGATTTCCTTCATAACAGCATGAATGTCGATAGGCTCTTCTTCCTCGAAAGTATCAACGTAACGAGGAATGTTGAGGTTGTAGTCGTTCTCAGCCACTTCTTGCAGTGTGGCAAGATGACTGTATTTTTCTACCTCCTTACGCTCACGATAAGTATCTACAATCTTCTGGATATGCTGAGGACGGAGCTTGTTCTGGGTCTTGACCTTTTCAAACTCTTTGCTTGCGTCAATGAAAAGTATATTGTCATCTTCCTTACGGCACTTCTTGAACACCAAGATACAGGTAGGGATACTTGTACCATAGAAAATGTTGGCAGGAAGTCCGATAATAGCATCCACATAATTTTTCTTTTCAATGAGGAAACGGCGGATTACCCCCCTCGGCATTACCACGGAACAAGACGCCATGAGGAGCGACACAAGCCATTGTACCACCCTCATTGAGATGATAAATCATGTGAAGAATAAAGGCGTAATCGGCAGTCTTTCGAGGTGCTAAGCGTCCTGCTTTGCTGAAGCGGTCATCGTTGTTGAACTTATCGGCAGCACTCCATTCAGCAGAAAACGGAGGGTTTGCAACGACCGCATCAAACTGGGTGTCTCCAAATGCATCGGACTCTAAGGTATCACCATTCTCAATGCGGAAATTGCTGAACTTGATGCCATGAAGAAGCATATTCATACGAGCCAAGTTGTAGGTCGTAGGATTTTTCTCCTGTCCGAATATCTCGTTGGCATGACCGATACTTGCTGCACGGAGCAGCAGCGAACCACTACCACAAGTAGGATCATAGACATTGCGCAGACGAGCGTGACCAATGGTAACGATCTCTGCTAAGATACGGCTCACTTCCTGAGGAGTGTAGAATTCACCGGCTTTCTTGCCTGCACCAGCAGCAAACTGGCTAATCATATACTCGTAGGCATCACCGAGAATATCTATCTCTTGCGATGCTTCTACTCCAAAGTCAATATCATCAAGTGCAAGAAGAACATTGCTCACCAATGTATTCTTGTCATCTGCAGTTTTACCCAATTTTGGTGAAGCAAGGTCAATGTCAGAGAATAGACCTCCAAAATCCTCTTCGCTGTCCTGTCCGAGGGTACTGTCCTCAATACGCTTCAATGAGCGTTCGAGCATCGGCAGGATATTCTCCTTTCTCTTAATGCTCTCAATGACAGACGAAAACAGGAAGTTTGGTTCAATGAAGTAGCCGATATTTTCCAGACATTCGGTCTTGA
>ERZ1026776.67-NODE-67-length-76046-cov-7.150663_pt1 | contig 76046 bp, 69 predicted proteins | sample MGYA00380125_ERZ1026776 | MGnify/ENA primary metagenome ERZ1026776 (study PRJEB33269, sample SAMEA4719761) | human gut metagenome | biome: human-associated habitat; feature: organic feature; material: feces | place: Cameroon | collected 2013-10 ...
TGGAGAAGGCTCCCGGCACATTCTCCCAGACAATGTATCTTGGTTTTTCTCCATCTGTCTTCTCCCTCATTTCCTTTACGATTCTGATGAACTCAAAGAACAGGTTTGACCTTGTTCCTTCGATAATGCCTGCCCTTTTGCCGGCCAAAGACAGGTCCTGGCACGGGGAGCCGGCGGTTATGATATCCACGGGTTCGATATCACTCCCCTTGATTTTAGAAATATCACCGTAGTGCTTCATCTTTGGGAAGTTCCTGGTAGTTACCCGTATGGCAAAAGGCTCAATCTCTGCTGCCCAGACAGGCTCTATCCCTGCCATGAGCGATGCAAGAGGAAATCCGCCAGATCCATCAAAAAGGCTTCCCATTGTAAGTGTGTTACTCATTGCTGCCCTCCTCCATCATTGCTTGAGACTCTTCGTAGCTGTATTCTTTTCCACCTCGGATAAGGACAACATCCTGGGCGGCGCCATCATGGGCTGCGATGTATCTGTTTACAGCCACATCCACGAACTTCGGCTCAAGCTCTACGCCATAACAGCTGCGTTCAAGCTGCTCACAGGCAATAAGGGTGCTGGCAGAACCCAAGAATCCATCCAGCACGATACCGTTAGTCTGGGTGCACTGCTTAATAAGATAAGCAATGAGGGGTACAGGCTTGCTGGTCGGGTGGCCACAGCCATCCTTTTCTGAATCCTTGATACGGGAAAATTCAAACACAGTAGTCTGCTTCTGATCTCCGTACCAGATATGCTTTCCATCCTTACGCCAGCCGAAGATGATTGGCTCATGGATGTACTTCCAATCCGTGCGGGTCAGCACCAGACGGTCCTTCTTCCAGACAAGGCCTGCTCCTACCTTGAAGCCCGCATCCTCAAAAGCATCATGGAACACCCTGGCTTTGGAGGTGGCATAAAACACATAAATGCTGGCATCCTTGGCCATGGCATTATGGAAATTATCCATAGCGGATTTCAGGAATTTATAGCCTTCCTCATCACCCAGATTGTCATTTTGGATGGTGCCGGATTTATTCTCGAAGGCTACGAGGTATGGCGGGTCTGTGCATACCAGGTTTACTTTCACATCTCCAAGGAGAGAAGTGTAAACATTCGGGTCAGTGCTGTCACCGCAGATAACCTTGTGCCTGCCGAGCTTCCAAATATCTCCTGGGCGGCTGAAGCATGGCTTTTCTAGTTCGGCATCTACATCAAAATCATCATCCTCTGCCTCTTCGTTATTTCCCAGGAGCTTTTCCAGTTCCTTATCATCAAATCCCAAGAGGCCGATATCAAATGCCTCACCCTGCAGATCAGCCAGTTCAACTGCCAACATCTCGTTATCCCATCCCGCATTAAGCGCCAGACGGTTATCTGCCAAGATGTATGCCTTCTTCTGAGCATCGGTCAGCTGGTTTGCAAATACACACGGCACCTCGTTAATGCCTTCTTCCTTTGCAGCCCTAACACGTCCGTGACCCGCGAGGATTGTGTAGTTTTCATCTACCAGGACGGGTGTAACGAATCCGAACTCCCTTAAGGACGCTCTCAGTTCCATGACCTGCTCTTTGCTGTGTGTCCTGGCATTTCTAGCATAGGGCACCAGCTTATCTATATGTACTTTTTCAAATCGTTCTGTATTCGCCATTGCTGCCTCCATAAAAAATAGCCAGCACATTTTGCACTGGCATATTACCTTCCGCTCCTTGCTCTGAGCAGCCGCTCCATCACATCGTCTGTTGGATTGACTCCCTCATAGCCTGTCGAGCAGTTTTCCTTAACAAGCTGGAAGATTTCTCCCCACAGCCTGTTAGCCTGATTCATGTAGTTTATTCCTATGTTTATGAATGGACTTGGTATCTGTGGGCATTCGCACGCCTCTTTCTAAAATGTAGTTTTTAAGGGTTCCCGAAAAGTCGAAGCGAAGCAAGACTTTTGGGGAAAAGGACGATCAACGGAATGAGCGTTTTTTCGTGCGTGTGACCCCGGGCCGTTGCTCGACCGAGAGGGTTGTAGAGATTTGACCGCCCCTACCTTTACTTTTTTCTGATTCATCTTTACTTTTCGAAGTAAATCGATTACAATAAGTAAAGGAACGAGGTGAGATGATGATTTCTTATGAAGGACTTCTACAGAAGCTGAATGACAAAGGTCTTACAAGGACCGCACTCACGGAGGAACTTGGTATTTCCTCTCGAACAGTTGCAAAAATCGGTCATGGTGAAAAGATTGCCGAGCGAGTGCTTGCCAAAATTGCTGTGTTTCTGGACTGCAAGCCGGAAGAACTCTACCGAAGCATTACGGAAAACGCCTTGTTGCAAACACTGCGGGATGAAAAGAGCATCCGTATGCCCGGTGGTTTATACCATGAACTTCAAGTCCGTATGACATACAACTCTAACCACATCGAAGGCAGCAAGCTCAGTGAGGTTCAGACCCGACTGATTTTTGAAACAAACACAGTTGATGTCGGCGAGGGCATCCCTGTGGACGACATCATCGAGACTGTCAATCATTTCCGTGCCATTGACTATGTGATCGACCATGCGGAAGAACCGCTGACCGAGGAACATATCAAGGAGCTGCATCGCATTCTAAAGCAGAGCACGAAAGACTCGACGCTTTCCTGGTTTGCAGTCGGTGACTATAAAAAGCGGGCAAATGTGGTAGGCGGCCGAGAAACCGCAAAGCCAAAGGATGTACCCGCTCGTATGAAAGCACTGCTTTCTGAGTATGAATCATTGTATGCTGTAACGGTAAACGACATTATCAGTTTCCATTACAAGTTTGAACGGATCCATCCATTCCAGGATGGCAACGGCAGAGTCGGTCGGCTGATTGCGTTGAAAGAATGTCTGCGCTTTGGTATTGTTCCGTTTATCATCGAGGATTCCAAAAAGATGTTCTATTACCGTGGACTCTCCGAGTGGGAAACGGAAAAAGGCTATCTGACGGATACCTGCCTGGATGGACAGGACACATTCAAAAAGCTGATGGCTATGTTCGACCTTCAGCAGTAATACAATCCAGTGCCGATACTGAGTAACACCCATATCTTTTAGCCGCCTCTGTATATCTTCAGAACATTTCATAACTCATCTCCAAAACAAAAAGCACCTTGTCGGTGCTTTTCTTACTTTCCGCTCCTTGCTCTAAGCAGCCGTTCCATCACATCATCTGTTGGATTGGCTCCTTCATAGCCTGTAGAGCAGTTTTCCTTAACAAGCTGGAAGATTTCTCCCCACAGCCTGTTAGCCTGATTCATGTAGTTTATTCCTATGTTTATGAATGGACTTGGGATAGGCTTTCCCGTTGTCGGGTGCTTACTGAGCATACCCATCTTACTGGTCATTTCCTCACATTGTACCCAACGGGCAGCACACATAGCATATCGCTCTAAAAGCTGCTTGCTTACCTTTCCCGCCATGCCGATTTTCTTCAGCCACTCCCATGTTTCCTCATATATCTCATTTGCCTGCAGGTCACTTCCATCACGCTGCTGGGCGGATAGGAATTCCCTTGGTGGCGGCATATCCGCACCTTCAAATTCTGGTATGTCTAAAACCACCAGCGGACGGCCCCCTGGATTATTTGTTTCCAGCTTGTCAGCCAGTGCTTTTTTCTTTCGTCCGGCACCTGGTCTTTTACCGCCACGACCGCCGGTGTTGTTGGATTTTGTTGGCAAATTCTGACCTCCCTTCTTTTACCCTTTTGAAATCGCCTTTTTTGTGCGTGAAGGGAGCCCCCCGGTCTACATTTGTACATCTGTAGAGAATCAGACGCCCCCTCCCCTGTATTCAGTACATATTACACATATATCACGCTCGCTTTTTGCACATATTATGCTATAATCAACCTTAATAGGAGGTGCATAGATATGGCTAAAGTAAGTACAAACATAGCATTAGACCCTCAGTTGAAACTCAATGCACAAAGTCTTTTTTCAGACCTTGGTATGGATTTAACTACAGCCGTCACAATATTCCTTCGGCAGGCTGTTCGTGAACAGCGCATTCCCTTCGACATCAAGCGTTCAGTACCTAATCAGGAAACACTCGATGCCATGAACGAATACTACACAATGAAGGCTAATCCTGAACAATATAAGCGCTATTCCACTTTTAAGGAATTACGCGATGAGGTATTAGGCGATGCTTAATATCGTTTCATCTACTAAATTCAAAAAAGATTTAAAGCGTACTGCTAAACGTGGTTATAACATTGATTTGCTTGAAGAAGTTGTAACTATGCTCGCAAACGAAGAAGAACTTCCCGCAAAATATCATGACCATCAACTTACTGGGAATTACGAAGGTTTCCGTGAATGCCATATTCAGTCAGATTGGTTATTGATTTATAGAATTGATGGAGAAGATTTAATGCTCTTTCTATCACATACAGGAAGCTACTCAGATTTATTTTAAGCTGCTCATATGGGCAGCTTTTTTATTTACTCTTATGCCAGCGGTCACCCATCTCCACAGTTATTCGTGAGTGACACGGCTTGCAGAGCGGTATCAGATTACTATCCTCGTTGGTACCGCCATGATCTAAAGGCACAGCATGATGGACCTCTGTTGCCTTGGTTATTCTTCCAGTCTTTCGGCACTCCAGACAGAACGGCTCTCTTGCAAGTGCTGCAGCTCTTATCTTTCTCCACTGATAGCCATACCTTTTCTTGGCTTCAGCCGGGCGGCTGTATTTATCGTACTGTTTGTCCATCAGCTTTTGATGTTCATCACAGTAGTATCCATCAGTTAGCTTCGGACAGCCACTGTATCTGCAGGGACGCTTTGGTTTCCTTGGCATGGCTTCACCTCTTTCTGGCATAAGAAAAGCCATCGAAGATTGCTCTCCAATGGCTCTATGATTATATTCTTTTCACAGTTTACATTATACTATAGTTTGGCAGTCACAAACAGAGTCATTACTGCACTTTTAGTGTCATTTAGTGTCCTCTTTTAATAAAATCTTATTAAAATCTTGAAGCGCTCTGCTATGAAGCTTATGAACATACCTCATGGAATAGTTTAGTTTTTCTGCAATATCCTCCCAGGAATCCATGCAAAGATATCTTTTCTCCAGAAGAAGTCTACGTTCAAGGTTCTCTACCCTATTAATTCTTCTAGTGATTTCTATTTTAAGATCTATAAGCCTATCAATGTCATCGTTGATTTCCTTGTCTAGAACCACAATCTTTATAACCGTTTCCTCCATACCATCAACCTTCCTGGTAGGACTGCCTGGCATATCGTTTATAGGTGTGCAGGTCTTTGTCGCAAGATGCCTCAAGGCACTGACCTGCTCCAGCTTTGTATTTATCTGTTCATCAAGCATAAACGCCTGACATAAATATTCCTTTGCGGTCATAAATCAGCCTCCTCTCTTAGTTGCAGCAGCACTGCTTCACCATCTATTGATGTAAGAATTCTATACCACCTTGACCTAAAGAACTTTTCTTCATACTCAGTCTTGGCTCTGGCAATCATACTATCAGGGTCTTTTTTTAATGCCTTGTAAGCTGATTTTAAGTCCTTCACCGCCTGAAGGATGATAGCATTGCGGAGATTTTCTATACCTTTATCCGACACAGCCATCACCTCCAAGTTCCGCTTTCACGGCATCCATCAGTGCTGACTGTGTTTTATCCTTGGTTTCGAGAGCAGCAAGGACTCTTTCATCAATGGTACCTTCAGCTACGATGTGCTGAATGACCACCGTATTCTTCTGTCCCTGACGATAAATTCTCGCGTTGGTCTGCTGGTAAAGTTCAAGACTCCAGGTAAGACCATACCATATCAATGTACTTCCTCCAGCCTGCAAATTCAAGCCATGACCAGCTGATGCCGGATGGATAAGGGCAAGAGGAATCTTCCTTTCGTTCCAGTCCATTATATCTTGGGCGGTCTTTATTTCCCTTACATCAAACCGACTACGGATTCTTTCAATGTCATGCTTGAACCAGTATGCCACAAGCACAGGCTTGCCGTTTGCACCCTCGATGAGATCTTCTAGCATATCCAATTTCCTGTCATGGATGTGCCTAGCTATCTTGTCACCATCATACACAGCTCCGTTTGCCATCTGCAGCAGCTTATTGGAAAGGGCTGCAGCGGATACGGCATCAATTTCCTTGTCCTTAATCTCAACACACATCTCATCCCGAAGCTCATCGTATTTCTTCCGCTCATGCTTATTGAGTTCCACCTTGGATACATTCATGATGCACTCCGGCAGCTTCAAATAATCCGCAGACCGCATGGAGATTGTGATATCTGAAATCCTATCGTAGATGGCATCCATAGCACCAGGCTTTGGCTTATAAGAGAAGATTATGTGCTGATTGCGTTTATCCGGCAGAAAGTAGGTTTCTCTATAGCCGCTGATAAACCGACCAAGCCTCTTGCCCATATCCAGCAGTCTGTACTCTGCCCAGAGGTCCATCAATCCATTGCTTGAGGGAGTACCGGTCAGCCCCACAATCTTTTTGATGTATGGACGAACCTTCATCAGTGCTTTGAAGCGGTTTGACCTGTGGCTCTTGAAGGAACTAAGCTCATCAATCACTACCATATCAAAGTCAAAGGGATTATGCTTTATGAGCCAATCCACATTCTCCCTGTTTATGATAACAACCTGGGCGGTCTTATCAAGAAGGGCGGCTATCCTTTTTGCGGTACTGCCAATTGCAACGCTGTACTTTAGGTTCTTCAAATGGTCCCACTTGGAAATCTCCAAAGGCCACTGATCACGAGCAACTCGTAACGGACCAATCACCAGCACACGCTTCACATCAAAATAATTATTGAGAAGCTCCTGAATAGCAGTCAGAGTTATAACGGTCTTGCCAAGGCCCATATCCAGGAATACCGCAGAAACCTTGTTCTCGATTATAAAATCAATCGCGTATTTCTGATAGTCATGAGGTGTGAACTTCATCAGCTCTCGCCCCCAATCTCATCCAAGATATCTCCAATCTTCGGGATACTGTCAACCACATATGTCCTAAAGCCCAGCTTCTTCAGCTGCTTCATGCGAAGCCCCTGCAGCTTTCTTGGCTTTTCACCAGGAGCCTTAAGTTCCACAAAAGCACATCTGCCACTAGGCAGAAGAACAAGCCTGTCTGGAATACCTGCCATACCAGTCTGCTTCAAGGCTATCCCATCACGCTTCTTTATTTCCTCAATGAGCTTACGCTCTATCTGCTTTTCAAGCATTATTCTTCCTCCCATCAAAAATAAACGGTGTATGGGTGTTACCCTCTTACTATACTTATATATATATTTATTTAATTTAATTTATATTTAATAATATAGGTATCTAGGTGTCACCCATACACCACCACGATTAATTGAACTCAGGCTTTAATCTTATACCTATAATAAATCTGCCTTTTTTCTTTCTATGCCTTGTAAAACCATAGGCTTCAAGTGAAGAATAGAAGTCTACCGAACTCCTCACATACTCACCTGTCTGGATGCAGTAGGCGCGGTACTCGTTATAGAACTCCCCAGATGGTGCTTCATATGATGGGTCTACCTCACAGCGTTCATCAATAAATGCACCCATCCAGTCATTGTTGCTCCTGTAGCCATCAATTGCTGCCTTTACCTTCTCAGGCAGAGTGATACTGAACCTCTCACTGATGATTTTCTCTGCACCATCAATAATCCATTTGAGGATTGCGCCGCCTGCATTTTTGAAAAGATAGTCACCATAATTCTTGATGTCTGATGCGCCTTCAATGTTGGCTCCAAAAGGAATGATGATAAGCCGCCGCCAGGTACCCTTGTCCAAAGCACTGACCTTCGGCAGGTGGTTCGTATAAAGTACCAATGTATGAGTCGGAGTATACGCAAAAGGTGCCTTATATTTCTTCTCAGCTGCGATCTCATCCGTAGAGCACAGCTGCTTTACGTTGGATGTGTTAAGCCTCATACCTTCCTGCAGCTCTGCGGCAATAAGGATACGCTTGCCCTTTGCTTCAGCCAGTTCCGGCTTTACATTTCTCCTGCAGCTGACCGTCAGCATATCCGCAGAGATATTGCCGCTGTATGTGCCAAGCACCCTTGAGATTGCGTTCCAGAAAGTGCTCTTACCGTTCCTGCCTTCACCATAAGCAATGATGAGAGCCTCAACATAGACCTTGCCTATTGCAGCAAGGCCTACGATTTTCTGAACATACTCGATTAACTCGTTATCCTCCTGGAAGAACAGTTTCAAAGCATCCTGCCACAGCACCTCTCCCTCCTGTGACGGGTCTACGGCTGTCTGCTTTGTGATATAGTCCTCTGGGTCAAGCTCCTTAACTCCACCGACACCCTTGCGAAGATCATATGTCCCAGATGGGCAGTTCAGCAGGAATTCGTTTGTATCAAGTTTTCCTAAATCAATATTGACCAAAGGACGTACTTCCTTTAATGCAGCTGCGATCTGTCTGGTGTCACGGCGCTTAATGGCATACTTCTTATAATTCTGTGCATTCAAAAGAAGCTCATAAGACCTGACCTGCGCACGATTAAAGGCTGCTACTGCTTTCTTTTCTCCCACTGCCTGAATAATAGCCATGGCTCCGTTTTTCTTCATCTCATCTGTCTGCCTGTCTATCTCTTTTTCGGCTTCCTCAAGCTGACGGTCTGTCAGTTCCTGCGAAACACGCTGGGCCATAGGCGCTGATTCCTCCCAAAAGCCACCGTTGTAGACCAGGAAATCTGTTGATGGCGTATAGCAGAGCTTATTTTTATAGGCTTCTGCCATTACCACAGCCTGCCCCAAATCAGAGAAATCCTCTGGGCGGAGTGTGCAGTCAGAGTTATAAATCTCAGGAGCAATGTATCCTTCCTGCCCTGATACCTTAACACCGAACTTTGATGCTGACCGCCAGATTCTTGCCAGCTCCTCATCCGAAAGAGGAGGATTGCACTTTTCGGCAGCCTTAAGAAAGAGGTTATGTGCCTCATCCGTAGCACCAAACCGCTTGATAATCTTGCCTGCAATGTGGCTCATGGTGCTGTTTCTGCTGCCCTCCTGGATTTCTTCTGTTAGGGCATCAAAGTCAGCGAAATCATCACGAGTCAGGAATTCCACCAAATCACCATTGCCATCGTAGTATTCTGCATCTGGTGCCTTTGTGCCATAAAGGAAACGGGACTCCCCCAAGGCTTCAGCATCAAAATACGGAAATACCTGCTGCACCTTTCTCTTAAGCTCGGCATATGCCTTGCCATCTGTCATTCTGGCAATAGGGAAATACACATGAAATCTTGGTCTGGCAGACTTACCGCCCTTGACCTTCATATTGTTACGGCTGTAGCTGACCAAAAAAGGACACTCAGGAAATGCCATGGCTACATCCAATGGATACACCCAGTCCTTCGGTTCATCCGAGTGGTCATTATCGCAGTCCATAGGCAGCACATCGGTTTCAAGGAAATTGTCATTGCTGCGGTAATTGTTCTTATAAGCAGCACATACATGGTCAAGCTTGATTGCCTGCTTGAACGATGCCATATCCGTGATATGTACCTTATTGGCATACAGGCAGTTGCCACTGTCACCAGAGCTGTCTGCCGTAAAAAGTGTGAAATCTATCATGAAGAAACCTCCTCGCAGTTCTCATTAAAACGCCTTATAGTCTGATGCCACATCCGGGCGGTGCTTATCTCTGCCTTCATCCCAGCGGATATCTCGCCATCGGAGAATACCCAAACCTCATTGCACTTGCCCTGGATGATTTTGTTGATGCGCATGGCAATCTCTCTCTGCTCCGGGTCACTATCATCCATGAACTGTGGCAGCATAAGATGCATTGCTACTGGAAATGCTCCCTTTGAAAGAGCAAACCTGCAATATTCCTTTGCCTTCTCTGTGTTAACAGCTACATTACCGGCGAATCTGCTGCATATATACACGAGAGGTCTGAAGGCTGCCTTATCTGCATTCTTCATATCCGTTATACCCCCTGTTCAATACAAGGGACGATGCCATCGGCTCTCAACAGTTCGTAGATAAAGAGCCGACCTGCCTGAGTCCAGTAAGTGTGAACATGGTTATGCATGGTACCATCAGCAGCAGGAGTGGCAAATGTCTTGGTGTTGGTGTACCCTCTGTCAGCATAGCTCTGGTACAAAAGCCAGATATTTCCCTGCTTATACTGCACACCCTTATCTGCCAAGTAGCTGTTCATGCGGTTAGCGCTCCAACCATAGTCCTTTGCGATAACGGAGATAGGCACCACATCCGGACACTGAAGGACAATGTCAAAATAGCTTGCCTTCGGACTCATCTCAGCAATCTGCTGATTCTGAATACCGATGGTACACTCCAGCTCCATATTTCTCTGCTTGATGGCATCAATGGTACGGTTAGCCATCTGTATTGCCCTTGCCCATACTGCCTCTGGTGTATTCCATGCTTCTTCAACCTGGATGAAATACTGACGGAACTGTCTGCCGATATCGGTACGCTGAATCATACAGAGCTCCTTCGCCATATCGATGGAAAGCTGGTGGTCAATCTGCGTAGTTACATTGCCTTGAGCTGTTTCCCATTTCTGAGAAATAGCTTCATAATCTCTTCCAGCAGAAAATCCATAGTCACACATACGCTTGAACCAGTCTGCATACTTAGTACCAATACCCAGCGCCATGTGCAAATCCCGTCCACTCACAGTAGGACGCTCTCTTTCATAATTGATCTTCAGTAATTCGTTCATAGTCGAATTCCTCCTAAAAAATATAGTCAGAAGGAAAATCCCTTCTGACCATATGCGAATAATCAGGCTTAATCGAATCCCATATATTTAATCTTTTTTATAAAAATCACATTCATAACCATCTGCTCTGAGTAACAGTCCCTTTGCCCAAGGTGGTGTCCTTCCCATCTGCTCACAGACCGCATCAAGGCTCATCCTTTGGTCGGCTTCTATAATCAGCTCGTCATGTACGTGTGCCACTATGCTACAGTGCCGAAGTGTTCTCATAGCATACATTAGGATATCCCTGGCAACCGCCTGGGTGATGTTCTCCACGAACTTTGGCCCATAACTCTCAAGCCTCTCCCATCTCTTGGTACTGCCAACACCCTCATAGGTAACAGACTCACCCCCGAACTTGTTAACTCCCATACGAGGCTTTACATAGGCAAGCCTTCTCCCGGATGGCAGCCTTATAAAAAGGAAACCGCTCTCATAGCTGAATCTGATACAGCCAACCTCTGATGGAATATGTTCCTTTACAGCCTTCTTTACGGCACGGTCTACATCCCACCAGAATGCTGCTATCATAGGATTGGCATTTCTCCAGGCATTCACCAATGGCTGAAGCTCATCCTCGGCAAGTCCCATATCCAAGGCTCCCATAGCAATAAGGGCACCAACAGAACCGCCATAGCCAAGTGCCAATTCAGCAATCTTGCCTTTCTGTCTGAGATGTCCATTAATGCCATGCTTTTCAACCGGTACACCAAACATCTGCTGAGCACTGCTGCAATAGATATCTTTTCCTTCTTTGAACACAGCTATTCTCCATTTCTCCCCTGCAAGCCAAGCAAGCACTCTGGCCTCAATCGCTGAGAAATCAGCAACAATGAACTTCCTTCCATTCTGCGGAACAAAGGCAGTTCTAATAAGCTGCGAGAGTGTGTCAGGAATATCTTCATATAAAATGTCAAGTGCCTCATAGTTACCATCCCTTACCAGCTCTCTCGCTACTGCAAGATCTGGCATATAGTTCTGCGGAAGATTCTGCAGCTGGATGATGCGTCCAGCAAACCGCCCGGTACGGTTTGCCCCGTAGAACTGAAACATACCTCTTGCCCTGGAATCCCTACATACCGCTGTTTCCATGGCAGAATATTTCTTTACACTGCTCTTTGCCAGCTGCTGACGGAGAGAAAGGACTTCCGCCAGGTGCTTTGGTGCTGTCTTCATGGATTCAGCCACAGCCTTTTTCCCAAGGGTATCCATTTCGAGTCCGTTTTCTGAAAGCCAGCCTCTCATTTGTACTACAGAGTTAGGATTTTCCAGATTAGTAATATCCTGTATCTTCCTTGTCAGCTCCTCACGGGTGCTGGTATCCATAGCTATAGCCTGCTTTACTAAAGCCATATCAATGCCAATCCCTAGGTCATTTATTTCCTGGTCGATGTGATATTCCTCCCAGACATCGTCAGACACAGGAAAACGGAACAGCTTCTTCTGTATGCTGACCTCGGTTTCAACATCACGGATATTGTAATCCTTGAACAGCTGCCACTTCTCCCTGTCATGCTCTATCAGATTCCTCGTCCTGCCGCCATTTACTTTGGTCGGTGAACAAGGAACACAAAAGTATTTTATGAGGTTCTTGCCTTCAGTCAGCTTCTGCTTCTCCAAACCAAGTACAGCACCAACACCCTCCAAGGATAAAGGCAAGCCTAATGTTGCCGCCCATATCATAGTGCAACGCCAGCTTTCTGGACTAAGCCACTCGCCAAGATAATTAGATAAGCACACTCGCTCGAACATTGCATTGAATGCCCATTTCTCAACAGAATCATCATATAAGGCAGCAAGGACATCATCTGGTATCTTCTCACCGGATGCCAGATCTGCCACCTGCACCTCCCCACCATCCACGCTGTATCCGAACAGCAGTATCTCAAAATCCTGACTCGCCGCATATTTATAAACACCAGCCTTAGCAAGGTTGACGCTGCTGAATGTCTCAATATCTATACTTAAGGTATTCATTTCTGCTCCTTTCTACAGCAAAGGCGGTAAAGGACACCCCCTTACCGCCCGCTGTTACATATTATTCAGACTTCCTATGCCAGAACTTCTCACGGATATCTTTCAGTGCATCCCTGCTCATATAGAACAATGCATTGATAGAAACAATTATGATAACCTCGAAAAGAACCAGCGTATTCAGCCTATTGACAAATTCATAGAATTCGTTCATATCTTTTACCTCATACATAGGTACTGGTATATCAGGACAGGAAATCATCATCTTCCACAGTAGTGAAATCATCTGCTGCAGAAGTGCGACCGCCTAGGCTCTCACCATCGCGGATCTTTTGGATATTACCAAGGCCACATGCGATGCCCTTATTTCCGTTGCTGTTGAAGGCATAGAAGTTTAAAGATACACGGGCATAGCAGCCAGAGTACACCTCATTGCGGTCAAGAATAGGCTTTACATTCTTGTCTACAATCTGAGGCGGAGTTGAACTGTTGGCATTGATAAAGTAATGACCTTTGTAGGCTTCATCGTCACGCTCAACATCGCCATCACGCAGAGGAAGCTTGATTGCACCCTTGTTAGGCTTCTTGCCGCCAAACTTTGCTATACCATCTGCAATGGCAGCATCGATTGCCACATTGATAGCGTTCACAGTCTCTGTATCATCCTTGGGGATAAGGACAGATACAGAATAGCGCTCCGGACCATTGTTGATGCTGGTAGGTTCCCAGCCGTGGAAATAAGAGAGACGAGTGTTTACACCAGTGATTACCTTAGTTTTAGTAGAAATAGCCATGATATTATTCCTCCGTTTTGAATTCGTTTATAATGTTAATAGCCGGACGCTTATCCGACATCGGCACCAGGGTTGGCTTTCCGGGCGGCTTTATGATAAGGTCACCCAGGATTTCATCAAACCTGGCCTTGCCCATCAGCTTCTTCATCTCCGTCATAGGAATAAGGCTATGACGATAGATATCTGTAAAACCGTTGGACTTTGCTGCTTCAGCTACGGCCTCTTCATCCTTATACCTTCGCTTTGTAACAGACTCCACTACCTTGAACCCTGCCCATTCGTGACCATGGTTTATGGCAGCATCAAATGCGTAGGCATAGATTTCATCTGCCCATTTAGTGAGATCAGGAAGGACTGCCAGCACTTCCTCAATCTCTGCATCCGTCAGAAGCGGTGGCTTTTTAAACTCCATTCTTGCAAGACGAAGCTTGTCTTCTGCCCTGGCTCTGCACTTAATAGCTGCCCTACAATACTGACACCAAGGGCCGGCATTGTATTCGCCTTCACCGTTAATGGCCATCTGTGCTTTAGGCTTTAGAATTTCTTCTGCCCAAGACTTCAAATCCTCTACGGAAATTGACCAGCAATCGATGTGCTGAAGTCTTGGCTGAAAGATATGCATCTTCACTCCCTTAATGTCATAAATACTATCAAAGATGTTTAATGCCCCAAGTGAGTAAAGAGAAAGCTGGGTGTTGCCATCCGCTAAGACCCGGTTGAACCCATATTTGAAATCTATAATCTGTAAGGTATCATCTGAAACAATAAGGCAATCTGCAGTCCCAAAACAGTCTGGGATATACTCTGACAAATCAACCTTATGTTCAATCAGCAGTAACGGGTCCTTGCATTTCTGCTTTGCTGTTTCAAGCTGCTCCAGCACATACTCCACATAACTATCGGTGTACTCCTGCATCTCATCACTATCGTAAGTGGAGACAGGTCTCTTGCTTCTCTTGTGGATTGCTTTCTTCAGCTTATGTTCGCAGAATGCGTGGGCGGCGGTACCTTCCTCTGCAGCAGTGCTGGTACTGCCAGGAAACTCTGCCTCGAGCATTGCGCTTGGTGTACAGTTCAGCCATCTGTTAGAGCCGGATGGTGAAAGGAATGCATGATTAGTCATTTCCTAATGCCTCCGCTTCTTTAAGAAGTGCTGCATACTGCTCCGGTGGTACATCCGACAGCTTGCTGCCGCCAAACTTGGTGATGAGCGCCTTGACTTCAGCAGTCAGGCCAGCCTGACTCTTCTGTCCAAGCACCGCCCGAACATCCTCTAAACTGACCTTCTTTTCAGCGGGCTTTGTAACTTCTGCCTTTGTATCACCGGCAGCCATCGCTTCAAAAATCTCTGCCAACCCTCTAAAATGCTTTGCGGCATCCAAGAACAACTTGTTATCAGCCATGGTCTTTACCTCCTTCCTTGACTTCCCTGATTTCGACCGTATGGACCGAATCACCAGGAGAGAGAACAACCACACTCATCTTTTTCCCAAAGAGGAAATCTAGCAGGCGCTGTCTTAAATGAATGGTTCTGCTCTTCACTACCTGGATAGGAGGACCACTTGGTCTTGCTACATTGATACTAACTGTGTGTTTCATAGCCTTTGGCTCCTTTCCGAGGAGCGGTTAACCCCCCCTATGTCCATATGCGAAAATCAGAGCCAAATCGAACCTATTATTTTCAAATCTTTTTCCGGATGTTCTCGTAAATTTTCTTAAGACGATTACGGATGGCTGCTTCGGAAACGCCTTCCTCTGCGGCTATAGCCACATTGGTCATTTCAAGGTTGAACTTCTTAAAAATAGTAGCTTTTTGCAAATCAGTCAGATCAGATACAGCTTTTTTCAGTCTGTCCAGCCTGTCAGAACGTATCTGTTCTTCGACAGCATTTAATATCTGCTCTAATGGATCTTTCATCCACTCTCTTCCGTCATAACATGATTCCGAAATCCGAGGCATATTTGATGTTGTCTTATCAACTGCGTTGTTCTGCTGCCGCTGAAGCCAATCATCTCCATCATTAAAATATACCCCCGCATGGTATTGCTCACGGCGATTAGCATCAACCTCTTCATCATCCATAGAATGTATCAGGACGATAATTTCTTTTGGATTTTCACAACCAGCCTCCTCTAACATGGCTGGTGTGATCGTGATTGGACTTCCATTTTCTGGGTAATACTTGTAGTCGGTGCGGTTATCAGCCGCTGTTTTGAACATCCTCATAATGTCCCTGCCTTTCTGCCTAAGTGGGCATGAACGACGGGACACAAAAAAGGCCGATGGAGTCCGATTCCACCGACCCCTTGCCTGAGAAATGGGCATAACGAAATACGGTGGGTGCATCGGAGTCCGTTGCAGCTTTTGCTGTTTCGGAATTCCTCTATGCATCCCGCCGTCCTAATGGCCATCTCAGACGATGAGATATGATTTGTTAGAGATAAAGAGATTTTTTACTCATGCGGTTTTTTCTTTCCATTTGCTCGATTTTTCTTCTTGTACTCTGGCAAAAACACAGAAAAGGTGTTATGATAGAAAGAAAGCTTACATGAAAAAGAAATCCCCAGAGATTTCTCTCTGAGGAATAACTTATAGTTAATAACGTTGGTGTAAATAGACAACAGTGTTAATAGCGTTAATAGCGTCAAAACTTGAAAATATAGGAGCCAAAAACATGGGTGAAGAGAAAAAATATACGCTTAGCGGCGGTATATTTCTTGTACTCCTCCTGCGAGCAAGAAAGCAAAGAACTGCCGCCAGAAAAAATGCTGTCGGGGAACGAGATGGATTAAGTGACAGCGAGTTATTTGAGGGATTGATCCGCACTGCATTTCCTGACCATAAACCACCAGCCGGAAATTCATTTAAGACCTATACATCCTCATATAAAAAATGCGCTTTGTCTTCTAATGAGTATCTGCCATTTGACAGAACAGAATTGATTCAAAGCTTTGATTCATCCTTTAAAGAAAACTATAATGATTTTTTGAAGAGAATGTGTCAGTTTACATCTGCCTTTATTGATGAAGATAACTTGGGCAGTTGGCTTGTTCGTGCAATCTTAGAAGTAATCAATTATGATGAAACCATAACCGAAGAACTAATATTTGCAGGAGCGGGCGGGCAAGCCTATAATAAAGCACATCTGCTTTCTGAACGAAATATTGAACTCCAGCCGTTTCTTCTTGGTATATGGCACTTTATTTTGATGCACCGACCAGATAATACTGTCGGAGCATCCACATTTGAAAAATGGCATGCTCGTCCCATTACTCCAAAATCCAAATGGGAATTCACAAGTAATATAGGATTGGAGTGGAACAAAAATCTTCGAATCAATCTTGTATCTTTGGTAGATTTGGAAACTGAGGAGAATCACCAAGAAAAAAGTGTTTATGATATTCCGGATGGCTTGGCTCCCATTCTTCTTCCTGACGGAATAGCTCCTGAACTTACGGGTGATGCTCCTTGGCTGCTTGTGTCAAAGGACATCATGTCTACAGGTGATTTTAAAGAATACCTTGAAAATGCATATCATAAGTACAGCAATATGAAAACACTGCTTTACAGTGATGCGCCAAGAATTTTTAAATCATTTTATGTTTGCAATAATATTACTCAAAAGATACCTGTCAAGAAATATACATATCGGACAAAAACCATCACTGATGCCACCGCTGAAACGCTGCGTGATTGTTCAAATTTTGTGCTAATTTCCGGGACCGGAGGTTTGGGTAAATCAATGATGATGCGGCATCTGCTTCTGGACGCCATAGAACGGTTTGATGAGTCAGAACAAATCCCAATATTTGTTCCATTGAAGGACTACAGTGAATCCTATGACAATCTCTTTGATTATACATATGAGAAGTTTGAAATGTTGGGCGGTTGCAATGACCCAGATGATTTTGCAGAACTTTTAGAAGATGGAAAATGCCTTCTTTTATTTGATGGGTTGGATGAAATCAGGTCCACAGTCAGGAAAAAATTTGAGCGTGATCTTGATGAATTTGTAGACAAGTATACTGATAATATGTATGTTATTTCATCACGCCCGATAGGTTCTTTTGTTTCGCTCCACAGATTCACTGTGCTTGATTTATGTCCATTCACAAAAGAACAGGCCGTTACATTGATTGACAACCTCGACTTTCGTCCGGACGAGCCCATAATAAAAGAGAAATTTCGAACCGAATTGCAAAATACACTTTTTGTCACTCACCGGGAATTCACGCAAAATCCTCTGCTCCTTACGATTATGCTGATGACTTATGAGCAGTTTGCTGAAATCCCATCAAAAATGCATATTTTTTATAGAGAAGCCTATGTTGCACTCTCCCAAAAGCACGATGCAAGCAAAGGTGCTTATAAACGTGTACTAAAGACGGGTCTGACTGCGGATCGATTTGCCGATTACTTCGCTGAGTTTTGCGCAAGAAGCTATCGCGATGAGAAATTCGAATTCACGGAGGTTGAATTCGATAAATACTTCAATTCTCTGAACGAACGTACTAAAGGACCCCATAGAATTACAGCATCCGATTTCAGGGATGATCTTGTCGAGAATATGTGCTTAATGTTTTATGAGGGTGGAAAATACCATTTTACGCATCGTTCTTTTCAAGAGTATTTTTGCGCGTTATTCTTTTCAAAGCAAAAGGATAAAACACTTAAATTTACGGGGGCCTTTTTTGAAGATAAGGGACATCGTAGTTATACAGACAGAACCTTTAATATGCTGTATGATATGATTCCCGAAAAAATAGAGGAATACATATTTGAGCCGTTCCTGTCATCTCTGTTTGCCACCTGTGATGCTGAAGACGGCTATTACACATTTCTCCGCAAAATGTATCCTATTCTTTTTTATGAAGACGGAGATACAAATGGCTGTGAAGAAAATGAACCCGAATCTTTTTTGTACGGTTTCATCATTCAAGCACAAGGTATAGATGCTTTCATAACAAAAGATAACCTCCCAGTTGATGAAAGATTCATAACCAATGAATGGGTCTATCTCGATGAAGAATATCATGATGAGGGTATAGATACAGATTCCTTAATTGATATAGACGAAGTTCCCTGGGATTATAAAAACCGCTTTGGTGAGCCTGATATAGTTGGGCGAAATTATGAACTCGAAATTTCCGAGGTGTTAGATCATCCCGATACTTATGACGACGTTATTGCTCTCCTCGAAAATGATGATTTCCCAATCAAAGCTGAATTCTTAGCGGCTCGTGAATATCTTACTGAACTTTTAGACAGACGTGATTCTGTTGGCGATGACTTTTTCGATGTCTTCCGCTAAACAAGGGGTAAAACGATGAAAATAAGCTATAACAAATTATGGAAATTATTAATTGACAAAGACATGAAAAGAAAAGACCTCCAGGATGCGGCCGGAATCAGTTCAGCTTCGATCGCAAAACTTGGAAAAGGCGAAAACATTACTACTGATGTTCTTCTGAAAATATGCAGTGCTTTAGACTGCACCCTTGAAGACATCATGGAAACGATTAAAGATTAACGGAGGAATATTATGCAGCTATTATACTCAAACATTCTGCCGCTTGGTACTAATGAAAATCAAAGCACTATCATTGACTGCTTTCATGAGCAGCTGTCCAAAGCTGACCGTGTAGATATTGCTGTTGGGTACACATCCAATGCATCCATAATGGAACTTGATTCTTTGATTCAGCAATATGGAATCCGCCACATCTGCCTGACCATTGGTATGTATTATATTGAAGGAATGCCGGAGGGCGCATATCACACTGCTATGAAATTAAACAGAAAGTGGCAGTCCGCCGGAATAGGGGAAATCAGAATTGTTAAATCGTTTAAATACCACGGAAAGCTGTATTGCTTTTATAAAGATGGCAGTCCAATTTCTGCTATATTGGGATCCGCCAATCTTGGCGCAATAAAGCTTGAGGCAACCAATCGCAGACAATATGAAATCTCTGCACTTACCACAGATGCCGCTGAGGCTGCTGAGATTGCCTCCCATATTGAGCATCTCAACCAGCCATCCTGTTCTGCAAAAATTGCGGATATTACAGGGATGCCTCTCATCCGTGAAACCAATACATCCCTAAACGGTGTTGAACTTGTTACATCCCTTCCGCAATCGAATGTTGATTTTTACGAAAGGTGCAAGGCATATGTATACTTTTTCCTTCAGCTAAAAGTTCCAAGTGCGGCTGAAAAACATATGGATGACGGAAAACATTACACTAAATCCAATATTAATGTCTGCTATGCTGCTCCTCGGAGCAAACGCAAAGCACGCGACTGGTATGAAACTCAGCTGACCGTTGGTGCTGATATCTACCATATGAATGGATATCCAGAAAAGAACAAGCCGTTTTTCGTAGTGACTGATGATGGCTATTGGTTTAAGGCGCATACTACCAGTGACAACAATAAGCAATTTAGTGCTGTTGGTGATGAATTGATTATGGGCAGATGGCTAAAAGGCCGTTTGGCTGCGGCTGGAATAGTCACTCCTGTCAACAACACTTTAGAAGATACCGACAGAGAAGGAATGATTACCCAAGAAATGCTCAAAGAATATGGTTCTGACCGTCTGTTATTCAAGAAAACAGGCCAGACCGCTTTGGATGAAGACGGCACCCCTTTGGATGTATGGATGCTCTCTTTCACTGGTAATGATGACGAAGAACGGTGAATGCTATGCAATATCTAAAAACATACTTAAAGAACATTACCGACCGCGGCAATGTTAAGCTGGCTGAATCAATCTCAAAGACCGCTGACGATGTTGGCAATAAACATATCAAAAATTTTTCTTTCACAAGCCATGAAATAGGATTGTTGTTTGGTAATGTGCAGTCCGGAAAAACAGGTCAAATGTTCGGTATTATGTGCAAAGCTGCAGATTTGGGATTTCCCGTTTTTATTCTGCTGACAACGGACAATGTTGTACTTCAGCAGCAGACTTTAGAGCGTGTAAAATCGGATTTAGACGGGTTCTGCATCTGCGGCGAAAACGATGCACGTCTTTTTACGGACAACAGTTTAATAGAACCAGCTATTATTGTGCTAAAAAAGAATGTACGCATTCTAAAGTTATGGGCAAACATACTAAATTCGACTGGTTTTATGAAAGGAAATCCTCTGTTTGTTATTGATGACGAGGCTGATGCGGCTTCACTGAACACCTTGGTTAACCGTGACCGCCAATCCTCTATAAACAAATACCTTGATATAATTAAAAATAGGGCTTCAAGCAGTCTGTACCTGCAGGTCACAGGGACTCCGCAGGCCATTTTCCTTCAAACAATTGCATCCGGCTGGCATCCTTATTTCACGTACTATTTTCAGCCAGGCGATGCCTACCTTGGCGGAGACTTCTTTTTCCCTGTTTCTAAAGTCCCTGACTGTATTTCTTTTTTAGGTACTATTAAGGAGCCCACACGAAATGTAGTAATAAGACATCTGGCTGTCACCGCGCAAATACTCGCCTCCGGAGGAAGGATATCAAACTGCCTATTTCATCCCAGTGTACGGGTAGCGGCGCACAAAAGATATGCAGATGAAATTTCCAAAGAGTTGTCCTGGTGCCGCGAGAATCTTAATGGAGATTTCAAAGCCGAGTTGAAAGTACGGTATAACAGCTTCAATCCAACAAAGACAGAAAAGCTCTCATATGATACTATTTACAGTGTTGCGGCAGGCTTATTGTCAGAGAACCATATCAAAATTCTGGTTATGAATGGGAAATCTGATATCGACAGTTCAGACTATTCTGAAGGATGCAATTTTATTGTTGGAGGCAACACGCTGGGCAGAGGCGTTACTTTCCCAGGTCTTCAGACAATTTATTACACCCGAACAAGCAAGAAGCCACAGGCAGACACAATGTGGCAGCACAGCCGAATGTTTGGCTATGACCGCGATCCTGGAATGATGATGATTTTTATTGAAGAAAACCTCTATAAGCTGTTCGCAGATATAAATGCTACAAACAACTCAATCATTGCGCAAATTGAACGCGGTATCGATGATATTAAGCTGTATTATCCGAATGGCCTAAACCCGACCAGGAAAAATGTCCTCGATAATGATCATGTGGAAATTATATCTGGAGGAACCAACTACTATCCTTTTTATCCGGACAATGATTCTACCGAAGAATTGAGCAAACTGCTGGAGCCTTTTTCTGATACTGAACCATATTATCAAGTCAGTTTGCGATTTATTAAGGAGACATTAACGCATATCATCCCAAGCCCGGATTTCAAACTTCAGGCTTTTCAATCTATACTAGATGCTATTTTAGCAGAACAGCCTACCGCCCAGGGAATCTTGATTGCCCGCAGGGGAAGAAATGTTGCACAAGGCACTGGTGCATTGCTTTCTCCTAACGACTGGCAGCTCGGCGCTTCATTTACGGACAAGGTTGTGCTTACAATGTACCAAGTAACGGGAACAAAAGGCTGGAATGGCAAACAGATGTGGGTTCCGAACATCAAACTGCCAGACGGCACTATGTACTATAATGTTATCGAAAAGGAGAACTAACGCCTATGGATTATTTATTTTCCGACAGTGCTGCAAAAACAATTTTATTTAAGCCCGTGCTTAAAGGAGCCAATCACCTGTGCATCCTATCCGCATATGCTACTCCAAGTATGGCTTCATGGCTTTTGAAAAGCTATGAGGAACAAGGCATCACAGATATAACAGTCGATTTGATTATAGAATCCGTAATGGACAACGGAATTGATGATGCTTCACACAATAGCTTTCGAGACCTGCATAAGCACGCACTCGCTGAATATGCGAGCCATTTTTCTTGCAGCTATATGCATGAAGAGCCTTCTTCCAAAAACAACCTCTTCATTTGGCTGAACGAGGACACTCCAGTGCAGGCGTTTTCCTGCTCATATGATTTCACTCAGTCATCTTTGCTGAGGAAAAGAAGTGGATCACTCGTAGAGAGAAGTGCGGCTTACGCATATAAAATTTATGAGGCGGCTGTTAACAGATCCATATATTGCACCCACGCAGAAGTAGATGATTATATTGTTGTCCGACCTTCTGCCTCTCAGACATTGGCCTCTAATGACAAACATCCAGAAAATTTTGTCAGACTGCCACTCATTGTCAAGAAAACTGGAGAGCCGGGCAAGAAATCGGGATTAAATTGGGGGCAGAGAAAAGGTCGAAACAAGAACGAGGCATACATTCCTCTTCCGCGCAAAATTGCCAAGTCTGGATTTTTTCCGCTAAACGAGCAGCATTTTCTGGTAGTTACAGATGACCACCACGCTTTGCAACTCAGAGTTGAACAGCAAAATGACAAGGCCATTACAACTCCGGCCAGCAATGCACTGCTTGGAGAATACTTCAGAAATCGTTTAGGTCTTGCCAATGGTGCGTATGTGCATACCAGCGATCTTATGGCTTACGGCCGAACCGATGTCACATTCTACAAAATTGATGACGAACAGTATTATATGGATTTCTCCCCAAACAGTAAGAGATAAAGAAATGGCTGATAATCATTCCAAGGAAACTAGAAGCAAAAACATGTCTCATATTCGCAGTACAAATACCAAGCCGGAAGAATGCGTCAGAAAATACTTGTTCTCACGTGGTCTCCGCTATCGAAAAAACGTGCGAAAACTGCCAGGGTGTCCAGATATCGTTTTGAAAAAATATAAAACTGTTGTATTCATCAATGATTGTTTTTGGCATCACCATGACTGTGGAAGATTTGTGTGGCCATCTTCTAATGAAGAATATTGGCACAATAAAATAGACAGAAATGTTGAGCGTGACAACGAGAACCAGAAAAAGCTTGAAGCGCAAGGATGGCAAGTCCTGGTTATATGGGAGTGTCAACTAAAAAAAGCCGTTGCAGAGGAGAATCTGCAGCAGCTCTATGAAAAAATCATCTCTGTAAATACAGAAAATGCCGGAGCTTAGACAACAGGCTGTTCCGGCATTTCATTATTCATCTATATTAGCATCAATTGACGGGTAATCTATCCCGGCGAAGGACCTAAGAATGGCTTCAAAAATAATTTGGGCACCACGGCAAGGAACTGCCATTCCGATTTGCTTACGCACACTTTCCTTATTTCCCTTGAACTCAAAGGTATCCTCAAAAGTTTGAAGTCTTGCTCGTTCACGATTTGTGAGTGCTCTCGGCTCTGCCCAATGGTATATGTGTGTACCACCGCCGCCACTTCCAGTTACTGTATATGCAGGTTTATCTGGATCAAGCCGCTTATAGATTTGACTTATCCTTGCTCCTTTTATGTTCAGTTGCAGTTCTTCCGGCAAATCTGCTGTAAAGGCGTTCTGCCCTGGAAGAATGTGATTCAAACGATCAATCACTGTTTGGGACTGTCTGGTCGCTTCATTATTAAAAGCATCTGCCGGAATCGGCGGAACTTCAATAGCTGTCCTGCAAGTATTATCAATGTCCTTATATGGTTCTGTCGAAGGAACCCTATAAGTCACCTTCTTTGCGATATCATCCCTGATACCAACTATAATCAACCTGTGTCGTGCCTGCGGAATACCATATTCCTCAAATTTATATAGATGCGGTGTTATCGTATACCCTGCTTTACGAAGTTCAGAAAGTATCTTAGTAAACGCTTTCCCCTCATTTGCATTTCTAAGGCCACCAACATTCTCTGCCAAAAACCACTGCGGCTGAAATTTTTTGAGTGCTTTTACGCCGTATGAATACAGCGGACCATATACGCCATCCATGCCTTTCTGCTCTCCAACAACACTGTAATCATTGCACGGAAAACCGAACGCCAAGGCATCTATCGGTGCCAGCTTATCCATATCAAACTTACGAATATCTTCATGATAAACAGTCTGCGGTGCATCAGGACAAATATTATGCCGATATGTTTCACAAGTGCTGGCATCATAATCGTTTGCCCACTGATGAACAATTCTAAATTCCGGGTCTCCAATATCCGCATGGGTCGCACCCCAGGCGATGCCGCCGGGACCGCAGAATAATTCTCCGAGTCTATACATTTTCTCGCCCTTCTTTCTTCTTGTTTAGGTAGTCAACCTGCATTTGGATATGTTGTCTATCCTCTTCATTTAGAAGTTCAGCGCCTCTAAAAACCAATTGATACTTTTTGATATCAGACTCTCTCAGATATCCAGCATCAACAAACAGCTGAACCAAAGATACATCATAATAATCCGCAAGAGTCATCAAGTCCTCTGGCGGACATTCCAAAAGACCTCGTTCCATTTTGCTAAGTCTGGAATTAGTGATACCCGTATCCATCGCCACTTTATTTAGGCTAAGCTTTTGCCTTTGATTTCTTAATCTGTCGCCTAGTTTGGACATAGTATCACCTCCACGATATAAGTATAACACATTCGCTGCGTAATTGCAAGTTGTTTTGAAAATTCGCTGCATTATTGCAGCAAGTGCCGCTGTTCCAAATCGTTATGGCATTAATGATTGCAACGATACCTCTTTGCAATCATTAATACCGTGTGCAAAAATCATGTTTTCACGTTGCTCCTGACACGGCCATTTTCCTGTTTCCAGGCAAAAAAATAAGACCGCTGCACTCGGTCATTCACAGAAATCCCTATTCTACGACACTTTCAGCCCTGTGTCCTCGTATCAATCACGCAACTGCCTCCTCATAACCTTCTAATGATAGCACACCTCTCACCCCCCGTGGTTACTGGCTTTTTCGCTTAGTGGAGGCATTTTCTTCTGTCCTTGTATTGCGTATTTGATACATTTTTCAGGCTGTTTTTCCATCTTTTTATGTGCTTCTAAAATTATGCACACCCTTTGTTATATTGTATTAAAGTGGACTCTTTTTTCTCCGTGGTGTAATGAGATGCGGATTTTATTGTCTCACCATCACCTCTACACACCCAACCTATAAAAAAGACTACTCGCGCTGAACATATCTACCTTACTCCAGTATTCACGCACCTTCCTGCTTTGATATGTTCACAATTTCACAGCCACATTGTCCCTGCATACCCAACCCTGTCAATAGTAGTTCTACATACTCAACCCCAACCTAAAAAATCAGCGGTGCAACATACTCAATAGGATAGTTGAGTATGTTACCCCGCTGAAATTCTACTTCAAACTGTCTTTCTAGCACAGCTATATCATATCAATATTTGCTTGTGAAAATCTCCGTCAACGCCCATAAATAGAGGCCTCAAGCTACTTTTGAACTCTGTTAATTAGTGCTACGCTTTCGACGTGACTGGTTTGAGCGAACATATCCACCGGTTGGATTTTTTCTGCTTTATACCCCAGCTTTTCCAATATCTCAATATCCCTGGCCAGAGTTGCAGGGTTGCAGGATACATAGACAATTCTCTTTGGTTTCATATTGGCAAAGGTTTTGAGTACCTGCTCGGTACAGCCTGCTCTTGGTGGATCTACCACCACTACATCCGCCCAAATGCCCTGCTGATAGAGCCGTGGCATCACCTTGGTACAATCTCCCACAATAAATTCCGCATTGCGAATATTGTTTTCCCTAGCGTTTTTCTGGGCGTCCCGAATAGCTGGACTTACAATCTCTACACCATAGACTTTTCTCGCCCTTTGAGCTAAATAAAGACTAATAGTTCCAGTGCCACAATAAGCATCAATAACAGTTTCCTGACCGGTAAGCTGGGCATATTCCAAAGCCTTGGCATATAGCCTTTCCGCCTGCTTGGTATTTACCTGAAAGAAGGAACGAGCAGACACATTAAAAGCAAATTTATCCAAGCCTGCCTTAATAGTAGGGCTTCCCCATAGCACCTTGGTTTCCCGTCCCAAAATCACATTATTTCTATAGGTCTGAACATTCTGCTGCAGGCTTACCATATTAGGCAGACGGTTACGCAGCATTTTAATAATCTCTTTTTCCTTTGACAGTTTGGGAGTAGCAGTTACCAATACCACCATCAGCTTGCCCTTAATGCCAGTGCGAGCCACCACATGACGCATTACTCCTGTGTGCCTATCTTCATCATAGACAGGAATCCCCAGCTTTTCTATAACTTCACGCACAGCGGTAATGGCCTCATTATTTACCTGCTCCTGAATCAGACAATGTGAAGCATCTATAATACGATGAGTTCCCTTGGCAAAACAGCCAATAATGGTCTTGCCTTTTTCTCGTCCTACAGGAAAAGCTACCTTATTGCGATAGTTCCAAGGATTCTCCGCCCCCAGCGTAGGCAATGCCTTTAAATTTTTCTGATGCCCAATTCTTTCCAAGGCATCCTGTACCTGCTGCTGTTTCAGCTTGAGCTGTCCTTCATAGGAGATATGCTGCAGCTGACAGCCACCACAAGCTTCATAAATAGGACATTCAGGCTTTACTCTATCCTCACTTGCTTCTATCACCTTCAAAAGTTTGCCAGCAGCATAGGTCTTTTTGACTTCTATAATTTTTACCTTAACCTTTTCCTGAGGCAGTGCTCCCGGCACAAAGACGGTAAAACCATTATAACGGCCTACACCTTCACCACTGCTGCCCAAACTTCCTATTTCAATCTCGTATTCCTTGCCTGCCTCTACAGGTATTTTTGCCATGTTCTCTCCTCCACAGTCTATATTTTCACTGACAAAATCCAACTTACATATATTTCCCGCTAAATTCGGACACCTCGTTCAACTACTATATTATAAACAAAAAAATTCGCCTTTACAAGCAGAGGCCCAGCCCTTAGACCTTACACCTCTGCCTGCAAGACGAGTTTAATTTTATTTATTTCTTTGCCTTGAAATGTACCTGGAACAGCAAATCCGTTGGCTTATCCAACAGCAGCTTGGCTCCGTTCTCCAACAGCTCTTCCTTCTGGCGGAAGCCCCACAGAACGCCTACTGGTAAGAACCCCGCATTAACTGCTGTCTGCATATCCACGCCGCTATCTCCTAGATATGCTACCTTGTCCGGCTCTACCCCTAATTCCTTGGTAATCTCCAGCACAGTAGTAGGATCCGGCTTGCGAGGATGCCCTGGCCTATCCCCAATCACCATTTTGAAGGTGCCTGGCTCAAAGAGAATATTAATAATGGTCTTAGCCGCTTCCATTGGCTTGTTGGTACATACCGCCATAGGTATTTCCTTTTCCATCAGTTTGGCCAGCATATCCCTGATACCGCTATAGGCTCTGGTTTTATTCAGCACCTTGCCATTATAAATAGCCCGGAACTTGGCCAATGCCTTTTCATAAAACTCCTTGTCCTGAGCCTGCTTCTCTGGCAAAGCTCTCTCCACCAGTTTAGCGACACCGTTGCCAACAAAGTATTTATACTTCTCTACATTATGGACAGGCAAATCATAGGCTATCAGCATTTCATTACAGCTATCAGCCAGATCATCTATTGAATTAATCAACGTTCCATCCAAATCGAATATTGCAGCTTCGTATTGCATAAAAATCTGCCTCTTTCCTAAAATTTCTCACTACTCTATATTCGCTATAGATAAGCAAAATCCTCTTTTTGGCAGAAATTACTTCCAATTATTTTACATATCTCAAATTTTTCAATTAACGCTATCTGCCTGACGCAATATTTTCCACACTCGAGCCTCTCTCTCCGTCAAGCCTGTGGCAGATTTTTTGTGATGTCTAGCTACCACTTTGGCCTCTGACACCATGCCAATATCCATCAACATTTCACCGCTAATCTCTCCATGATGATAATAACGATACAAAAGTCCCCGAATATAACTCTGAGAATCACATCGTCCATAACGTCTGGCCCAAATAGGGTGAATCTTGTCCAAAATAACCGCCCAGGTTTTACGAATAGGCCCCATCTGCTTGCCCCGTCCTATATCGTGCAAAAGACAACAGCGCAAAAGCAAATTTCGATTTTCCTCATTATCCTGACAGCTAGCCCACAGAGCTTCCGCTGTATACATTACTTGTAGGCTGTGGCGCTGATCCCCTCTATTCATACCATAAAAAAGTTCTCTTGCCTTTGGTGGCAAAATCTTCTCTATGCGCAAACTCTCTTCACTATTAGGGCCTTGAGCCATAACCCCTGCCACAAACTGCTTTATTCTATAAAACATAAGGTTTCCTGCCCTTCTTTCAGCAGCTGCCCCTTTTTCATTTTACTTAATGAAAACCAATTCCTTGTAGCCTTTTTCCTGTCTGTAAGCATCCGCCTCCAGTTCCAGGCAGGCAGACATGGCCAGTTCACAGGTTTTGCCCTGATTTCTCAGATCCTGCACCAGCTTGATAGCCTCCTGCTGTTTGCCAGGAACATAGGCTACATAAACATCCTTGGCAATTACAGGCTTGGCCAATCCCTGTCGTTCCAAGGAAAGCAGGATTCGCTCAATACCTACCGCAAAGCCAGTTGCTGGCAATGCCCGACCAAAATCCGTCAACATATGGTCATATCGGCCGCCGCCACAGAGAGGATAGCCCAACCCTGGAGTATACGCCTCAAATACCATGCCGCTATAATAGCTGAAATCTCTAATAACACCCAAATCGAAGGTAATATACTGAGCTACACCATAGGCCTCCAGTAATTCATAAATCTCGGTCAAATTATCCAAAGCCCGGCGGGACTGCTCATTCATGGCCATATTATAGGCCTTATCCAGCACCTTTTTATCTCCATGAAGCAATGGCAGCTGTTTTACCATAGCCTTGGCGGCCTCTGGCAGCTCTGTATTGTCCACAATAGCATTCAACGCCACCAAATCACGACTTTCGATGGCCTGCTTTATCTGCTCCTGCTGCTTAGGCAGAATACAGCACTGCTGCATTAAGCCGTTAATAAACTCTACCTGGCCCAGACAAATCTGAAAATCCTTTAGCCCTGCCTCCTGCATAATAGAAACAGCCAAAGCTATAACCTCTGCATCAGCTGTTGCCTTGGAACTGCCAATCAGCTCCACACCAGCCTGATGAAATTCGCACTGCCGGCCAGTCTGAGTTTTTTCGTATCTGAAAACACTGCTGATATAGGACAATTTGTATGGCAGCAAATCATCCACCAATCTGCTGGCCACTACACGAGCAATAGGAGTAGTCATTTCATACCGGAGCGCCATAGTACGATTCTCTTTGTCAAACAGCTTGAACATCTTTGATTCAAGATTGCTGCCATTGCCCATAGTAAGGGTGTCCAGAAACTCAATTGTAGGAGTAGCTACCTCATCATATCCCCAGCGCTTGAAAGTTTCCGCAATTTTTTCCTCAATAGCCCGCTTCTCTGCTGCTTCCCTAGGCAAAAAATCTCTGGTGCCATATGGTATTTCCAAAACTAAATCCTTGTTGCTCATATTACAAAATCTCCCTTAAAACCATTGGTTATCCGTTATTTTTCCGACTCATCCAGTCCTAGACGGTCAAAAACCAGATTATAGCCGTCTGCGCCGTAATTAAGACATCTCTTTACCCGGCTGATAGTTGCCGTACTAGCTCCTGTGCGACTGACTATTTCGTCATAGGTATGACGATTCTGCAGCATCTTGGCTACTTCCAGACGCTGAGACATAGCCTTCAGCTCGCTAATAGTGCATATATCCTCAAAAAACTGGTAGCACTCGTCAATTGTTTCCAGTTTCAGCACTGCTTTGCACAGCTGGTCATTCAATTCATCCTTTAGCTTTGGATTTACCACCTAAGCCACCTCCCATATATTCATTACTTTCGTGCTTTACATTACGAAAATCAACAAAATATATTATAGCATACTACTTTCACAAAATAAAGCATTAAAATTAATTTTCCATGATGTTCATAAATTGCTCCTGATATTGCAGCCGCAAAGCTGGCAAAACCCTGCTCATATATTCCGGCCTATCCACAGACTCCAGGGCTGCCCTTCTAGCCTGCAGCAAAATATCTATATCCCGCTCCACATCAGCCATTTTCAAATCTGGCAAGCCATGCTGCATAGAGCCAAAGAACTGTCCTGGTCCTCTCAGCTTCAAATCCTCCTCAGCCAAAACAAAACCGTCGGTAGTACTTTCCATAATCTCCATTCTGCGGCGGGCATTTTCTGTTTTCCCATCTGATACCAGAATACAATAGGAAGCATATTCTCCTCGTCCAATACGTCCTCGTAGCTGATGCAGCTGAGACAAACCAAATTGCTGGGCATGCTCCACCACCATAATACTGGCATTAGGCACATTAACGCCTACCTCAATAACTGTGGTAGCCACCAAGAGCTTTATCTTCCCTTGATAAAACTCCTCCATAATGGCTTCCTTTTCCTTCTGCTTCAACTTGCCATGAACCAGACCGCAGGAAATGCCTGCAAATATTCCCTGGGACAATTCCTCGTACACATCCTGAGCTGAGGACAATCTACTTTCCTCCTTGGATTCAATCAAAGGACACACCACATAGGCCTGTCGTCCCTTGGCAATTTCTTCCAGCACAAATTTGTAGATAAGTTCTCTCCTATCCTCCCCCCGGACAAAGGTACGAATGGGTTTTCGCCCCGGCGGCAGCTGATGAATCATTGATACATCCAAATCACCATATACAGTTAATGTCAAGGTTCGGGGTATAGGGGTAGCCGTCATAACCAGCACATCTGGCAGAGCATCACCCTTTTGTTCCAACAAGGCTCTTTGATTAATACCGAAGCGATGCTGTTCATCTGTAATGGCCAAGCCCAAGGCAGCAAACTGCACCTCATCCTGAATCAAGGCATGGGTACCAATTACAATATCAATTTCATGCTTAACCAGCTTTTCGTAAATTCCCCGGCGCTTACCTATACTAAGCCGACCAGATAAAAGGGCCACTCTTACCCCCAATGGCTCCAACAGGTGGCAAAAATCCTCATAGTGCTGGTGAGCCAGTATTTCCGTAGGAGCCATTAAAGCCCCCTGAAAACCATTTTCCACAGTTTTTACCAATGCCAGCATAGCCACCACTGTTTTACCAGAGCCTACATCACCCTGCAGCAGCCTCCGCATAGGCACATAGCTCTCCATATCATTGCAAATATCCTGCCAAACCTTTTGCTGGTCATTAGTCAGCTGAAAAGGCAAAGCCTGAAACAGCTGTCTTACCAAATAGCCATTAACACGATGACAGATACCCTGTCTCTGCTCCTGACTTTGCTTTTTTAACAGCAGCAGGCCACATTGTATTAAATACAGCTCCTCAAAAGCCAGCCGATATCTGGCCTGCCTTAAAGTCTGGGCATCGGTAGGATAATGAACCTGTCTAACGGCCTGATTTCGCTCCAGTAAATGATATTGCTGACAAATATCTGCAGGAATTACCTCCGGCAGTTCCCAACTATCTTCCTGAGAATTATCTGCCATTCCCTCCAACAGTTGAGTCGTAAGCTGCCGCATGAATTTTTGATTTATTTTATCCGTGATGCTGTATACAGGCAAAATACCACATTTGTCCTCTCTTCCATCCTCCTTAGCGAGAATTTCCCAAGAAGAAAGCTGACTCATGGCAAAACTGCCCTGCCCGCCATAGGCATAGGTAATTTTGCCTGTAGCAAAAATCCTACTGCCTACCTTTAGCTTGTCCTTAAGAAATTTCTGATTAAACCAGGTAATTTGCAAATACCCTGTACCATCGGAAATAAAGGCAGTTAAAATAGTCATGCGCCGTCGTGCCGCCTGCCGTTCCTGAACCCCTGTAATCACTCCTGATACAGTAGCCGTGTCCCCTGCCTGAAGATTGGCTATGGCTGTAACCACGCTCTGATCCTCATAGCTGCGGGGAAAATATGTAAGCAGGTCAAAGAGGGTGCAGATTCCCATATGCTGCAGCTGCTGCAGCTTTCTGGGGCCTACACCCTTCAATATATCTATTGGTTCTGTCAAATCCATATGCAAAAAATCTCCTAGTGACCGATAAACATGGCGATGCTGACAAAAATTACCACCATCAGGGCTGTCAAAGCCACGAAACCACCAATGAGCTTAGGCCAATTGCCTTTATCCTTCAAAAATTCCATAGCATCACTTTCCGCCGATGCGGCAGATGACTTTTTGACAGGCTTATCTGAGGCAGTTTTCCTTGTCTCTTCATTGGCATTGCCAGCTATATTTTGTTCCTTTTGGCTAGCCTCATATCTTTCCAAGGCCTCCAGATCAATAACGGTCATAACCGCTCCGGAACCAGCCTCTACATGCCCACTGGCAGGCTCTATTTTTTTACCCTCCAGTCCACCGCAGATAATAATCGGCATAATTGGATTAATATCCCTTTTTTTCAGCTCCGCCAGATTAAATTCTGCAATCATGTCTCCAGCCTGAACTCTGTCATTTACCTTGACATGAACAGCACAGCAATCCTTCTGCATTTTACTATCAACACCTAGATGCACTAGAATCTCCAATCCATCATCTGTAGTGAAGCCAAAGGCATGCTTATCCTCAGCTACCACGCTTACATAGCCATTAACTGGACTGAACATGGTTCCATCCTCTGGCACAATGGCTACGCCATCTCCCATCATTCGTTCTGCATAAATGGGATCAGGCACCTGACTCAAATCTACAACGCTGCCAGTCATTGGCGCAAATATAGAAATACTGTAACGATTGTCCCCCATAATCCTTCACCCTAATCTCTATTTATTCTTTCCTGTATGAGCTGCATAGACCACAAATTCCTTATCTCCATCCAGCCCTAACAGATTATTTATCTCTACATCATTAAAATGTCCAATAGCGCAAGTACCTACATCAATGGTATAACCTGCCAGATAAAGGTTCTGACACACATGACCTGCATCTATATACAAATACTGCAAGGCTCTGCCTCCAAAAGCATATTCCATACGCTCCAGCACTGCTGCCCAAATAAAGGTAACGGCAGACTGATTATACATATTCACCTTGTTAAAGCCAGCAGCCAGCTTTTCTTTTACCTGTGGCCCCAGCTCTATAGGCAGCAAAGCGTGCTCAAGGGCCAAAAACCGATATAAACCAGGTTCCAGCCCCTCCACCTTGTCAATATAAAGATAGGTTTCAAAGGCATTGCGAGCACCAGCAGAAGGCACAGTTCGCTTGGTAGCACCACCCTGCATAACCATTTTTACTCCCTGGGTACACCAGAGAAGATAGCTTAATTCCTTCATGGTCAATGGCTCTGGGCTATATTCCCGCACCGTAGACCTAAGCTCCATCAGCTCCAAAAAGCTTACCTGATGATCCTCCAAAAAATCCGGTTCCGGCAACGGAATCAGCTGTGCCTCGGGAGGATATGGCTTCTGAATAGGAAGGGCACCTAAATGCTTCACCTTTGCTGTATGCAAATTATTTTTGACCAACCCATTTTCTCTAAATTTGTGGAATAATTCCATATCCATAGCCTACCCCGCCTTACTTTATAAAAAACGCACATAACATACTAATTTTGTCACATATATATTATAGCAAAATTTTTTCTCTGATAAAAGATAAAAAAATAGCGGATAGACCGAAGCCTGTCCGCTATCTACAAATTGAATTAAATCTTTTTGGCAGGGAACCTGTTCTTCAAAACAACCCACAATGGGCTGGCTACAAAGATGGAAGAATAAGAACCACTGAAGAAACCTATCAGCAAAGCGAAGGAGAAATCCTTGGTGGTATCTCCCCCGAAGAAGTACAAAGCAAAGGTTGTAAACAACACGGTAAATACTGTGTACAAGGAACGGGTAAGAGTCTGATAGATACTTCTATTAGCCAGCTCGTTCAAATCTCCGCCTCTCTTGAAATGAAGGCGCTGATTCTCACGAATACGGTCAAATATAACAATGGTATCGTTGATGGAATAACCGATAATGGTCAAAATCGCTGCCACAAAGCTGGAATCCACCTGCTTCTGCAGGAAGGAGAACACTGACAAAACAATCAATACATCATGTATCAAGGTCAGAATTGCCGCTACACCAAAACGCCATTCAAAGCGATAGGATACGTAGAGAATAATTAAAATCCAGGAAATAACTGTGGCCATCAAAGCATCCGTTATCAGCTCGCCGCCAATAGTGGCACCAACCTTTTCCTCACGGAGAACAGTATAATCGCCAATCTCATCTTTTAGACTAGCCATAACAGCCTTGCGTTCATTCTCCTCCAGATCCATAGTACGAATCATTACATCCTTGGATGCCTCTACATTGCTAGCATCACCAGACAGCTGAATAGTAGCATCATCAAGATTGTATCCTCGCAATACATCACGAACCTGAGGCAGGGTAACTTCCTGCTGAAACTCCATTTCAATAATGGTACCGCCTGTAAAATCAATACCAAAGTTAAAGCCCTTGGTAAACATGCAGAAAATACCAGGAATAATAATCAGCAGGGAAATAGCAAACCAAAGCTTAGAACGCTTCAGTATATCAAAGCGAATCTTGGGCAGATTCTGCTGTACCTTCATCTTAGCCAAGCTGCTTCACCTCTTTCTCTGCCTGTGGCTTCTTATTGATACCATATACCCACGGATTCTTGATTACATTGGCTGCAATCAGATTCTTGGTCATGAACTGAGTCAAGGTAATAGCAGTAAACATGGATATAATAACACCAAGGCCCAAGGTAATAGCAAAACCACGAATACTGCCTGTACCAAAGCAGAACAGCACTGCAGAAGCAATGATAGTGGTTATATTGGAGTCAAAAATAGTGGTAAAAGCTCGGGAGAAGCCTGCATCCATAGACAGACGCAAGGTCTTACCGCTAAGGTACTCCTCCTTGAAATGCTCAAATATCAATACGTTGGCATCTACCGCCATACCAATAGACAGGATAATACCTGCTACACCTGGCAAGGTCAAAGTAGCATCTAAAAGCTTCAATACAAATAACAGAATAACAACATAGGCCATCAAGCTAATATCTGCCACAACGCCGGAAAGGCGATAGAACAGAGCCATAAACAGCACTACTGCACCAAGGCCGATAGTAAAGGCAAAGACAGATTTATCCTTGGAATCCTGACCAAGGGTAGGTCCTACAGTGCGAGTCTCAATAATATTAACCTTAACAGGCAGGGAACCACTTCTCAGAAGAATAGCCAGGTTGTGAGCCTCCTCCAAGGTCTTATTACCAGTAATAACAGCCTTGCCGCCAGTAATAGCCTCATTAACACGAGGAGCAGTCAGCACCTCGCCATCCAACAGAATAGCAATGGTACGACCTACATTCTGGCTGGTAAGGGTGGCAAACTTCTCTGCTCCCTCTGGGCTGAATTCCAAGCCTACCACATTCTGTCCCTGCTGGTCAGTCTGCTCCCTGGCATCCTTCAAATCAGTACCGGTAAGAACGGTTTCACCTTCCTCGGTTTTGAACTCCAACATGGCTGTCTTACCAATAACCTGAATAGCCTTATCCGGGTCCTTGATACCTGGCAGCTCAATGATAATCCGACGTTCACCCTGACGCTGTACAATAGGCTCCGCCAAGCCCAGCTCGTTAACGCGCTTTTCCATAATGCGTACCACGCGCTCCATAGCATCCTCATTAACTGTGGCCTCTGGCGTATCCTCTGCCTCCAGCACTACATGAGTACCACCCTGCAAGTCCAAACCCTGACGAATGGACAATGCCAGAGGGCTGACAAAGGTGAAGAATACAGCAACAATAATCACAACTGCTGCTAGAAGCTTCAGCAAACTGTCTTTCCTCAACTACCTCAAATCCTCTCTTGTATAAATTTTGTTTTCGGTAAATATATAATCTACCTGCTGATCATGCTCCTCCACAGGCAGGCTGTCAAAAATCTGACATTCATAGGCCAGAGCCACCTTGCTCACAGAGGTATCCTGCAAAAAGCGATCATAGAAACCACCTCCCATGCCGATACGATGACCAGCTGTATCAAATGCCGTTCCCGGCACAATCACCAAATCAATAGCATCTCCCGATAGAAAATGCTTACTAGACTCTGGAACCGTGGGAATATCATATATTCCCGGCACCAGAGCTTCTATTTTAGCCAAAACCGCTGCCTCCATCATGCCCTTAGCAGCATCTGTAATATAAGGCACAGTCAGCAGCTTTTTATCCTCCATAGCTTTTTGGAGAATTGCCAGCGTATGTACCTCATCCTCTGAGGCTACATAGCAGAAGATAACCTTTGCCTGCTGAAACAACTGGCTGTGGCACAATTTATCTGCTATTAATTTACTCTTTAACTGGCGGTCACTGGCTGTTAACCCTCGTCTGCCAGCCAAGCCCTGACGCCGCATAGCTTTTTTATCCATAGCATTTACCCATTAGCCAATAGGCTTTTTGGCGTTGTAATTATACTGATCCAAAAATTCCCGGCGGAACTGGCCAAATCTATCCTCAATAATAGACTGGCGCATAGCTCTGGTAAATCTCTGGAGGAAGCGGAGATTATGAATGGACAACAACCGCAAACCAAAAATCTCATTAGCCCGCACCAGATGTCTGATATAAGCCCGACTGTAATTACGGCAGGCATAGCAATCACAATCTTCTTCAATAGGACGGAAATCGTGAGTATATTCGCTGTTCTTCATAACCATACGGCCCTGCCAGGTCATAGCTGTACCATTACGGGCTACTCGTGTAGGGAATACACAGTCAAACATATCAATACCATGCATAACTCCCTCCACCAGACAATCTGGAGTGCCTACACCCATCAGATACCGTGGCTTGTTAGCTGGCAGCTGTTCTACAGTGTGATCCAGCATTTCATACATAAGCTCCTTTGGCTCTCCTACGCTAAGACCGCCTATGGCATAACCTGGGAAGTCTAACTCTATCAGTTCCTGAGCACTCTGAGTTCTCAGTTCCTTGAACATACCGCCCTGAACTATGCCAAACAGTCCCTGATGTGGGCTGGTCATATATTCCTTACAGCGCTTGGCCCAACGGGTAGTCCGCTCTGTGGAAGCCTTGGTATAGGCAAAATCCGCAGGATAAGGAATACATTCATCAAAGGCCATGACAATATCAGAGCCTAAATCCATCTGTACCTGCATGGATACCTCTGGTGAAAGGAATTTCTTGGAACCATCAATATGGGATCTAAAGGTTACACCTTCTTCGGTAATTTTCCGCAAATCTCCCAGACTGAACACCTGAAAACCACCACTGTCAGTCAGAATAGCTCCATCCCAGTTCATAAACTTATGCAGGCCGCCAGCCTCCTTGACCAATGCAGAGCCTGGTCTAAGGAAAAGATGGTAGGTATTGCTGAGGATAATGCCGCCCCCCAGTTCCTTTACCTCTTCCGGAGATACGCCCTTTACAGAGCCTTGAGTTCCTACGGGCATAAAAATAGGTGTAGGAAAGCTCCCATGAGGTGTATGGATAATGCCGGCCCTGGCTCCGGTAGCAGGGTCCTGCTTAATTAATTCATAAGTAATCGCAGGCAAGTTAACGCCTCACTTTCATCTAAATTTTCATATACTTTAACTGTTCTATGATAACATAAAATTTCTTTTCTTTCAATGGCGAACCCTGCCATACCGCAGAGCTTCTATTTTTACCTTTGCCGGATATTATCTTCCCCCAGCAATTTCTTTATTTTGTCCACTGCTTCCTGAGAACCATCCAACCAATATTTTTTTTCATTCATGGTCAGCTTTTTTGTACCATAATAATAAATATAAACCACACAATTACCATGATGCTGCTGAAAGATTTCCTGCAAAGCCTGATAGATTTCCGGTTTTTCCTGCTCTGGCCGCAGAGCAATATAGTAATCCGGCATATATTCCTCCATGGGAATAATACTATCGGCTACCAGCTGAATTTTGTCCCGCTCATCATCGCTAAAATCCACCCGGCCTATAATAACCACGGCTGAATCAGGCTCCGTATTATGCATAGAGGCATAAAATACCTTTGGGAATACAACCACCCGAATGTTGTGGCTATAGTCCTCCAGCCGCAGGAAGCACATCATATCTCCCTTTTTGGTAGTACGGCGGACACATTCCCGGATAGTTCCTGCCAGCTTGATTTTCTTTTTATCCGGCACCTGTCCCTCCACCACCTGACTGATAGGTGTAAGACCAGATATTTTATCCCTGTATTTATCCAGAGGATGACCAGTAATATAAAAGCCAGTTATTTCCTTTTCCCAAGCCAGCAATATATCCTTGGAGGCTTCCGGAATATCTGGCAGCTTGATTTCTGCCGCCTCCTGCACTTCCTCTTCTCCAAAAAGTCCCAGCTGACCTGTGGCCTGCTCCTTCTGCACAGCCGCAGCTGCATCTATAATCCGAGGTGCTGCCTGTAAAAGCTGGGAACGACGATAGCCCAAGGAATCAAAACAGCCACAACGAATAAAATTCTCTATATGCCTTTTATTAATGGCATGCATATCCACTCTGGTGCAAAAATCCATAAGAGAGGTAAATTCACCATTTTTCTCCCGTTCTGTTACCATTACAGACAGGGCACCCTCTCCTACATTCTTAATAGCCGCCAGACCAAATCTGATAGCTCCATTGTCTACACTGAAATTCACCTGGCTGGCATTAATATCTGGTGGCAATATCTCAATGTCCATATGGCGGCACTGCTCTATATAGCTGCTAACCTTATCTGTATTATCCATAATGCTGGTCAGCATTGCTGCCATAAATTCCGCAGGATAATTGGCTTTCAAATATGCTGTCTGCCAAGCCACCCAGGCGTAAGCGGCACTATGGGATTTGTTAAAGCCGTAATCAGCAAAATGAGTCAGCAAGTCAAATATTTTCACTGCCAAATCATCATCAATGCCTTTTTCTGCTGTACCCTTCAGAAAATTTTCTTTCTGAGCCATTAGAATAGCTGCCTTTTTCTTACCCATAGCACGGCGCAGCAAATCTGCCTGGCCCAGGCTAAAGCCTGCCAGTACCTGCACAATCTGCATAACCTGCTCCTGATACAGCACCACACCAAAGGTTTCCTTCAAAATAGGCTCCAACAAAGGATGCAGATATACCACTTCCTTTTCTCCATGACGGCCCTGAATAAAATCATCCACCATGCCGCTGCCTAAAGGCCCCGGACGATATAGAGCTACCAAAGGTATCAAATCCGTAAAGCCCTCTGGCTTCAAATCCCGCATGATTCTAGTCATACCTGCTGACTCCATCTGAAATACAGCACTTGTACCGCCGTCACAAAGCATGGCGCAGGTCTTAGCATCATTATGAGGAATTTTTCGCAAATCTATGTCTATATTGTGAGTTTTTTTGATGTTTTTTACAGCATCATCCATAACCGTTAGGGTGCGCAGGCCCAGAAAGTCCATTTTCAACAGGCCCAGTTCCTCTACCAAATCCTTTTCAAACTGAGTAACCAAGGCACCATCGGCAATCATTACAGGCATATAATCCGTAATGGGATTGCGGGCTATTACCACCCCTGCCGCGTGCTTGCCGCAGTTCCGCCGCAGTCCTTCCACCCGTTTGGCCATATCCACCAGCCGCTGCACATTGGCATCCTCATTGTATAACTGCCAAAAGGCCTCCACTGTATTCAGGGTTCCCTCCAGAGTAACCTTAGGACCTGATGGTATCAGCTTGGCTACTCTATCTCCCTCAGCATAGGGCATACCCATAGCTCTGGCCACATCCCGAATGGCATTCTTGGCCTTGAGAGTGCCAAAGGTGATAATCTGGCTAACATGATCCTCACCATAACGGCGCTTTACGTATTCTATAACCTCTTCCCGCCGTACATAGCAAAAATCAATATCAATATCTGGCATGGTAACTCGCTCTGGATTCAGGAAACGCTCAAAGAGCAAATCGTATTCCAAGGGATCCAAATCTGTAATTCCCAAAGCATAGGCTACAATGCTGCCAGCAGCAGAGCCTCGTCCCGGCCCTACAGGAATCTTAACACTACGGGCATAATTAATAAAATCCCAAACAATCAAAAAATAGCTATCAAAGCCCATGCTGTGAATAACCCCTAGCTCGTATTCCAAACGCTGCTTTACCTCTGGAGTAATCACATCATATTTTTCTGGCAGATTGTCCTCACACAGCTTCCGCAGATACATTTCATCTGTCATACCCTCTGGCAAAGGGAACAATGGCAAATGGCGATGATCAAAATCAAATTCCACATGACAGCGGGAAGCTATCTTCACAGTATTGGCAATAGCCTCTGGATATTCCCGAAAAATCCCTGCCATTTCCTCTGGTGATTTGAGATAATAATCATCGCTGGAAAACTTCATTCTATTAGGATCATCCAAGGTTTTGCCCGTCTGAATACAAAGCAGCACCTCATGAAACTCGCTATCCTCTTTTTTCAGATAATGAGCATCATTGGTGGCCACCAGGCCTAGATTGTATTTCTTGGCCAAGGGAATAATGCCATCCATAGCAATTTTTTCCTCAGCCATACCATGATTCTGAATTTCAATAAAATAATTCTCTGGTCCAAAAATTTCCAGATACTCCTGGAGAGCCTTTTCCGCCCGATACATATCCCCACGAATTATCCAGGCCGGCACCTCTCCGGCAATACAGGCGCTTAGACAGATTAACCCCTTGCTATACTTCCGCAAAAGCTCCTTGTCCACTCTTGGCTTGTAGTACATCCCCTCTGTATTAGCTCTGGACACCAGCTGAACCAGATTTTTATATCCTTCGTTATTCTCTGCCAAAAGAATCAAATGATAATATCTAGTGCCCTCTACCTCATACTGCTCATGTCTATCTCTAGGAGCTACATAAACCTCACAGCCGATAACAGGATTAACCCCTTCTGCCTTGCAGGTCTTGTAAAAATCCATAATGCCAAACATATTGCCATGATCTGTAATAGCAATATATTCCATGCCCATTTCCTTGACTCTGGCCACAAGAGGCTTGATTCTATTAGCTCCATCCAAAAGGCTGTACTCTGTATGTACATGTAGATGGGCAAAGGGAATATTCTCAGGCATAAAGACAAACCTCCTCCAGATTTCAATAATATAGCAAAAGAACCGCCTCCTGATAAAATCAGGCAGACGGTTCGAACTTTCAGATGGTGGCTGCGAAGAGATTTGAACTCCTGACACTCCGGGTATGAACCGAATGCTCTAGCCAACTGAGCTACGCAGCCATATAATGGAGCTGATAACCAGAGTTGAACTGGTGACCTCATCCTTACCAAGGATGCGCTCTACCTACTGAGCTATATCAGCATAATAACAAATTGGTTGCGGGAAGAGGACTCGAACCTCTGACCTTCGGGTTATGAGCCCGACGAGCTACCTACTGCTCCATCCCGCGATGTAGGTCAGTGCTTAAACAAGCACCGAACAATTTGATATTATATCAGCATCCAACACCTTTGTCAAATATTTTCTAAAATTTATTTCTAAAATTTGCTGCATTTATCTCTGCACCTGCCAGTTACTCTTTCGCCTTGCTAAAATTATACAAGGTTTTTAACAACAAATCCTTATCCAATGGCTTGGCAAGATGTTCATTCATACCTGCCTCAAAGGCCTGCTGTTTATCATCAGTAAAGGCATTGGCCGTCATGGCAACAATAGGTATTTCTGTGGCATCCTGTCTATCCATACTGCGGATAGCCTTTGCTGCCTCATAGCCATTCATTACCGGCATCATAATATCCATAAGGATTATATCTATGTCTCCTGGCTGGGATGCAGAAAATTGTTCCACAGCTTCCTGACCGTTATTAGCCATTTGAATATGAGCTCCTATATTTTCCAGCAGGAACTTAGCAATGTCCTGATTAAGAGAATTGTCCTCTACCAACAGGATATTTACCCCCTCCAAGGACATATTATCTGGTTGGGATGATTCCTCCTTGGCATGTCGTTCCTCCCTGGCCAAATCCAGTTCAAAAGGCAAATTAATAAAGAAGGTTGTCCCCTTGCCCGGCTGGCTGGCAAATTTAATGGTACCTCCCATTTTGTCCACAATACCTTTGGCAATAGACATACCAAGCCCTGTACCGCCCTCTGGCACATCAGCACCATGAGCTTCTCTGGTAAATGGCTCAAAGATACGCTTCTGATACTCCTGGCTCATACCCATGTCTGTATCACGGCAGGTAAACTCCATATTAACCATATGTCCGTCGCAGCTGCGTTCCCGACAGGCAAGATAGATTTTACCATTGTCCTTATTGTATTTTATAGCATTGGAAACTATATTCATAATCAGCCTTTTTAGATGTCCTTGGCTGCCTAGAATATAATTATGCAGTATATCATCATGCCTATAAATAGTAATTCCCTTTTTTCCTGCCTGCTTTTCCATGATTCCAGCTATGGTATCCAAAGTTGCCCGCAAATCTATAGGCCGCTTTTCCAAAAGAATCTCTCCAGACTCCAGCTTGCCCATATCCAGAACCTCATTTACCAGCTCCAGCAGCATATCTGAGGATTCCAATATCTTCTGACGGCATTCCGCCTGCTTGGCCATATCATCAGCATAATGATTGCCGATTTCCACCATACCTCGAATACCATTAATTGGTGTTCTAATATCGTGGCTCATGCGTTGCAGGAACTCGGTTTTGGCTCTATTAGCCGCATCAGCCTTGTGGGCTATCCTCTGCAATTCCTTGTTATGCTCTGCATCCCTAATCTGCTGCAACTCCTTCAAACGGTTAGCATACCTCATGCGCAGCATTTCCATGACAATAATTACGGTTATATAGAATAACAGAGTGAAAATCATATTTCTGGGCACATTCTGTAACACCATACTGGCTGGCATATAGTTGTAAACATAAAATTTTCTAGCACAGCTGTATAAACCAAAGTAATACTGCTGACCTGCATGAGTAATTAAGGACAGTTTTCCAGGCTCCGCCTCTTTCAGCATATCTTGAATATATACATTATTTTTTATGCTTTTACCAATAATCTCCTCCTGATTAGAAGCCTCCACGTTATCACCATCACTGACCAAAATTGTACCTACATCCTCGTTTCGATAGGTACTCAGAAGCTTCTGGATAGTTAGATTCTGCTGCTTGGCATTTTCTGGACTAATACATTTATAGCCCAAAATCACACCAGGACTATCCGGCCTATAAACCGCAGCAAAAGGAAATTGATAGCCAAAAATATTTTGTATCACATCAGTATAAACCTTGCGGGGCTGATGCGAAATATCCAACACGGTAGGATTGCTAATAATATTCAGCAGGGCACTATAAGGAACCCCCTCACTATTGAAAAAGCTGTCTATATTGCCATGAGTATCTAATAAAAGAATGCCATCCAAATTCATATCCCTTGCATATTTTGTCAAAGCAGCTTTATCCAAATTAATATTATTTTCTTCTGCATCCAAACGAATCTGCCACACCAAGGTGGAAATATTGGATATATCCTTGGTGAAAGAAAGATAGTTATGCTGGTTATATACCAAAATCTGTTTGCGAACAAATTCATTACGATTATTCAAAAGATTTTGAGCATCGCTCATGGCATATCGTACAAAGAAAATCAAGGCACAACTCAAAAAAACCAGCCCTGACACAAAATATATAAACCACAGCTTTCGTTCCTCAAAAACTTCCTTATCCTCAGTTGCCACTGGAATCACCTGCCATTAAATAATAATCAACATCTGAAAGATATTTACTGGCAATCTTAGCCAATGTGCCATCACTTTCCATATCCTCTAAAGCATCACTAAGTTTATTAACTAATTCCCGCTGATCATCCTTATAGAAAGCAACTCCTATATGAGATTGCAGCAACGGTTCCTCCAAAATCCGATAATCCTTGCCATAATCTTTAGCATATTGCTCTATGGCTTCTCGATGACCAGCTATGGCATCTACCCTGCCATTTACCAGCATACTATAGAGAATATCTCCTCCATCCACCGTTACTACCTGACGCACTGGTGGTATTCTTTTATCCTTATTTTGCAAAAAGATTTTTTCTGGCTGAGTTGTAACCTGTACTGCCACTACCTTATCCTTTAAATCTGCTAAATGATAAATATTGCTCTCCTTGGCTACAGCTACAGCGTGACTGCTTATCATATAAGGCTTGGTCCACTTATATTTATTTTCTCTGCCTTTCATGGAAAAACAGCCCCATAAACAATCTACCATTCTCCCAGCCAGCAATTCATCTTTTTGCTTCCAATCAATAACAACAAATTCAGGACGATAGCCCATACGACGGCAAGCATCTTTGGCCAGCTCCACATCTACGCCATCCGGCTCGCCCTTTTCGTTCATATAGACGAAAGGTGGATATATATCACTGCCAATAGTAAGTACCGGCAGTTTATCATCCTGCTCCTTTGGTTGCAAAACATTACAGCCTGTTGTCAAAGCTGTAACTACCAACAGACAAAGCAGGAATTTTAACCATCTATATCCACCCATATCTATTTGCCTCCTTTTTATGGGAAATCTGACCTAATTACATCCACGATTATACAACATCAATAAACATGATTCAAGACTGTCTTAGAAAAACCAGCCACAATGTGAGACTCTTGCCTACAAGGCCTTGGCAATATTATCATTTCGCATTAGCAAAGCTTCTCCTATGTATTCTGCTGTTATGGTATCTTTTCCTGCCAAATCCCCAATAGTCCTAGCCACCTTTACCAATCTATCATAGGAACGAGCCGACATCTGCCGTTGATGAAAGGCTGCCTCCAGCAACTGCTCCGCCTCTGCTGTCATAGGACAATATTGGCCCAGCATACTATGAGTAAGCTGGCCATTAGAAACAATATCCATCTTCTGGAAGCGGTATAGCTGTCTTTCCCTAGCTGCCATGACTCTTTGGCGGATTTGAGCCGAAGTTTCTGCCTTTTTCACAGCCGTTAATTCCTGATAGGAAACCCGAGGCACCTGTATCTGAATATCAAACCTGTCCAGCAAAGGGCCAGATAGCTTTTGTGTATAATGGCGAATCTGGGATGGTGTACATTCACAAATATGCTCTTTATCCCCGTAATAGCCGCAAGGACATGGATTCATGGCCCCTATGAGAATAATACGGGATGGGAAACGATAGCTGGCATTAGCTCTAGAAACTGTAACTGTGCCATCCTCCAAAGGCTGACGAAGGCATTCCAGCACTCGCTGGCCAAATTCCGGCAATTCATCCAGAAACAGCACTCCATTATGGCTTAGAGTCACTTCTCCCGGACGGGGAATCGTACCCCCGCCAATCATAGCTGCTGCCGATACCGTATGATGAGGACTGCGGAAAGGCCTCTGACGAATCAATCCCTCCCCCTCCTTTAGCATCCCCGCAATGCTATATATTCTGGTTACTTCCAGAGCTTCCCTATCTGTCATTTCTGGCAAAATACTGCCCATGCGCCTTGCCAGCATAGTTTTCCCAGAACCTGGGGCGCCAGACAAAAGGATATTATGTCCTCCTGCTGCTGCCACCTCAAAGGCTCGTTTGGCCAGAAACTGCCCCTGCACCTCCCCAAAATCTGCTCCCAACCTAGAGCAGTCTGTCCCTTCAAGCTTGCAGGCAGGCGACAATACCTGATGATTTTGCAAATGCTCCACCACCTGCCGCAGATTTTCTACACCATAAACAGTAAGCCCCTTAACCAGCAAGGCCTCCTGTACATTCTCCCTGGAAATGAAAACTCCCTTAAGCCCCATATCCAAAGCCTTGATAGCCATAGGCAGAACGCCCCGCACTGGACGACACCGCCCCTCTAGGGACAACTCCCCAATAAAAGCATAATTACCAATGCTTTCACTGCCAATTATGCCATCTGCAGCTAGCAGAGCAATAGCAATAGGCAAATCCAAACCTGCACTTTCCTTGCGGATAGCCGCTGGCGCCAGATTCACAGTAACCCTTTCCTGATGCATCATAATACCGCTATTGCGAATAGCAGTCCTAACCCTTTCCTTGGCCTCCCGCACCAGGGTATCCGGCATCCCCACCATTTCAAACCCCGGCAGACCATTAGCCGCATCCACCTCCACATCAATCAACAGCCCATCTACCCCCATAGTAGCTGCACCATATGTCCTTGCGTACATATTATCACCCCTTAGCAATATTCTTGTTATTCAAAATTATATTGCTTTTATCTGGGATTGTAAAGAAATTTAAAAAGTTATATTCTGGTATATATTTATTATTTTAATATCAATATACATATATATTAAAAATCCCCATAAGCTAGATTGACTAACTTATGGGGACTCTCATTCCGCATAGCGGTATTATTTTATTTTACAGCTTTCAACCTGCTTACACATTAATTTCAGCAGTCATGCCAAGTTCTTCCTTATGGGCATCCAGAACAGGCTGAACCACGTTCTTGATGAACTTTTCTACCTGAATAGGAGAACGTCCCACATATCTGGAAGGCTCCATGGTTTTCTGCAGCTCCTCCAAGGTAAGATTAAACTCTGGATCAGCAGCAATAAGCTCTAACAGGTTATTATCCTTGCCCTGCTGCTTAACATTCTTGCCTGCTTCCATGGAAAGGGTACGAATCTTCTCATGAAGCTCCTGACGGTTGCCACCGTTCTTAACAGCATCCATCATAATATTCTCAGTAGCCATGAAAGGAAGCTCTGCCATCAGATGCTTGGTAATAACCTTGTCATAAACCACCAAGCCGTCTACAACGTTCAGGCACAAATCCAAAATACCATCAATAGCCAGGAAGCCCTCTGGAATGGACAGACGCTTGTTAGCAGAATCATCCAGTGTTCTCTCAAACCACTGAGTAGCAGAGGTAATGGCAGGATTCAAAGCATCAATCATCACATATCTGGACAAGGAAGCAATACGCTCACTGCGCATTGGATTTCTCTTGTATGCCATAGCAGAAGAACCAATCTGATTCTTCTCAAATGGCTCCTCTACCTCCTTCAAATGCTGCAGGAGGCGAATATCGTTGGACAATTTGTGAGCGCTGGCGGCAATACCTGCCAGAATATTAGCAACTCTGGTGTCTACCTTTCTGGAATAGGTCTGACCAGAAACAGCATAGCACTCCTTGAAGCCCATTTTAGCAGCAATAGATGGATCAATCTTGTCAATAGTTTCCTGATCTCCATCAAAGAGCTCCAGGAAGCTGGCCTGAGTACCGGTAGTACCCTTGGAGCCTAACAGCTTCAAGCTGTCCTTAACATACTCCAAATCCTCCAGATCCATGATAAACTCCTGAGCCCACAGGGTAGCACGCTTACCTACAGTAGTAGGCTGGGCTGGCTGGAAATGAGTAAAGGCCAAGGTAGGCAGATCCTTGTATTTATCTGCAAACTTAGCCAGTTCAGCAATTACATTAACCAATTTCTTCTGAACCAGCTCCAATGCCTCACGCATAATGATAATATCAGTATTATCACCAACATAGCAGGAAGTAGCACCAAGATGAATAATGCCGGCTGCTTTTGGGCAGAGCTGGCCATAAGCGTAAACATGGCTCATAACATCATGACGAACCAGCTTTTCTCTAGCCTTTGCCACATCGTAATTGATTTCATCAACATGAGCCTTCATCTCATCAATCTGTTCCTGAGAAATAACAGGCTTGCCATTCTCGGAAAGACCTAATTCCATTTCTGTCTCAGCCAAAGCAATCCACAATTTTCTCCAGGTAGTAAATTTCTTATCCTGAGAAAAAATATACTGCATTTCCTTGCTGGCATAACGCTCTGATAAAGGACTGGTATATCTGTCTGTGTTCATAATCAACTTCCTTTTCTAATCATTATAGTCAAGGCAAATTACCTTTTAATGATATTCTATCAAAGAAATATAGCCTTGTCCATTATAACACCTACATTGAAAAAATTTATCATACTTAAATTTTCCTCCATCTGTAGAGTGAATACCTCATAGGAACTTATTCTATGGCACAAAGACCACCTTTTTATTCATAATGCACATAACCGGTTCATCATAAACATTTCTTGCCGGTGCAAAACTATAAGTATAAGCCGCCTTAACCGCAGCCTTATCCAGCTGACTAATACCAGAGCTTCCTGCTATATCAACATTGGTTACTGTTCCATCAGCTGATACCGTCAAACGCAATACTACCGTACCACCGATGCCCTGGTCCTGCAAATCCTCAGGATAAACTGGATTGCTGCCCCCCAGAAACCGTGGCGGGACCTTGGCTACCTTGGCCGCTCCTTCATCTCTGCCACTGCCAGTGCCATTACCACTGCCCGCACCATCACCATTACCTGTACCACTGCCATTGCCATGGCCAGATCCCTGACCAACACCTTGACCGGTACCAGAGCCAACCCCACCTAAGGATGTCACACCACTACTGCCCCCCTTGGCAGAAACATTCTCAGCCTGATGTTCCTGACGATATTGCTGCTGCTTTTCTGGTTCCTTGGTATATTCCTCAGCTATTTCCGGCAATTTTTCTGTCTCAACCTTAAAGGTAACAGCCTCAACCCCTGAGTCTATAGGGGAATCCACCGCTGGAGGGCTGGCTCCGCCGCCACCGCCCCCATCACTCAAATCTACAGCCTCGTAGATATCGACATCTATATTATGAGGCACCTCAGGGGAAACTCTAGTAAAAAGTCCTGTTAAGCAGATGATGACAAAAATAATCAGATGCAGCACAGCAGAGATACTATAGGCTTTGTATTTATCCTTTTGCCCCTGTATCATCATTGCCTCCCGCTATCTGCCGCCAGAGCTATTTTGCTAATACCAGCACCCTTTAATTTATCCAGCAAACCTATAACCATACCATAATCCATATTCTGGTCTGCCCGCAGCACCACTGCAAAGCGTGGATTGCGCTTTTGTTCTCTGGCCGCCTGATTTAACAGGGCTGCTTCCTCTATCTGCTTATCCTCCAGCCAAAGGGAGCCATCTGCCTTCAAAGTAACCAAATAGGTCACTTTCATTTCCGTTTCTGCATGACTGGCCTGAGGCAGATTAACATTTACAGTTTTGATATTTACCATGTACAAAGTACTCATCATAAAAAATACCAGCAGAAAAAACATAATATCTATCATAGGTATGATATTTACCTCTGGCTTGGTCATGGAACGACGCTCCCGCAACCTCATACTGCTTCACCTGCTCCCATAAACCCGGCCAGTTGTTTTTCCTTGGCCTCTGCCATGGAAAAGCATTGCTCCATATCTGTAATGATATTATCCAGCCTCTGAGTAAAATAGGCATGAATTGCCAAGGAGATAATGGCTACACACAAGCCGAAGGCTGTGGCAATCAAAGCCTCCCCTACGCCGCCAGTAATAGCTGTGGCCTGACCTGATTCCAAATTAAAGACACTAAAGGCGGAAATCATACCGCTAATAGTTCCTAACAATCCCAACAAGGGCGCCATGGTGACAATGACATTCAGGTAGTATAAACGCTGTTTTAGCTTGGAAAGGGCAATGCCTGATTGCACCTCCATAAAGCTGGACATACTGCCTCTGCCAGCTAGAGGACAAGCCTCTGCCAAAATATCTGCCAGCAAACCTTTCGATTTTTTTGCCAACAAGATAGCTGCTGGGATGTCTCCCTGAGACAAATGCTGAGAAAATTCCCTGGCAAAACCTCGGCCAGAATCCTCCCGCCTAAAATACTGCCATCTTTCCACCCCAATAGCTATGACCATAAAGGAGCATAACAGCAATACATACATAATTGCTCCGCCCTTGTGAAAAAACTCGATACCTGTTGTGATTGATTCCATAAGATGTAAATTTTCTCCTTTCCACAGAAATAAGAATAGTGCAGCAGCCTATTTGCTTCCAAACAAGCCACTACACTCCACATACCATATATCAATAGAAAGACAAGGCTCTCTGCTGTTTCGTCAGCTTGGCCTGCCAATCCGCAAAATTCTTTGGCACAAATTCATGTACCAACCATTGTGGCTTGATTTCTGCCACTATTTTTTTCACTGCCCCTGTGCCAAAGGGCTGATGCCTATCCACATCCAGCACATAATTCATCAACGCTCCTGATGATATATTATCTTCCGGTACTGGATGCCTTTGCCGTTGCTCTTCTGTAAACCTGCCGGATAAGGATTGATGCAGGTGAATACCATAGATTTTATCTGACAAATCCCCCAGCTTGGCCACTACCTGCAAAATATAATCAATTCCCTGTTGCTCATTTTGCAAATGGACATTGGTATTCATCAAATGGCCTGTGTCCAACATAAGACCACAAGCATGATTGGTGCCCATCAAAAGCTCTCTTACCAGCTCCGGCTCTAACAAGGTCATGCCTGGCCACCAAAGGTTTTCATACAGCAAGGGTATATTCTCTGGCAGACAAACGGTCAAATCATTGATAAATTCTAATACAGCTTCTATCACCTGAGCTGAATTGTAAGAAAATTGCCGACAACGTACCTCACTGCTGCGAGCCTGAGCTACATGAAAGACCACATATTCTGCCTCACAGACCACTGCTTGCTGGAAATTGTTTTTCCAACTATCCAGCCAAGCCTGAGGAGAAGTGTCAAATACAGCTTCCACTGCCGACAGAGAACCATATTCCTCCATCAGTGCCTCCTCATTGCCACGCCAAAAGTCCAGCCAGCTAGGCCAAAACCATAGGTGGAAACCATGTATCATCTCTGGAGTATGAAAGCTCCTATCCCAAGGTCCACAGCACATAAATTCAATGCCATCCAAATGATGAGCTTGCAATAAATTTTGTAATCTCTCTTGACTGCCCCCCAGCAGTCCCCCAGTATCAGTAGGATCATTGGACAAATTCACCAATTGCAGCATAGCAAAATCCCCTTTATGGGCAAGATATGAAAAGGTCAACTGCTCCATATCCTGCCGTTGCTAACATGAAAAAGGAATTAGAAAGTCAGGTTAAAGCCAACCTGATAGAAACGACCACCACAAGGATAGTAGGTTGCAGGTACCCTGCCGATGGAAGCACCATTTTCATAATATTCCTGATTGGTCAGATTATTCACCTTGAAATAAGTGGTCAATTCTTTATTAACCTCATAGCTAAGGTTGAAATCCCAAATATTATAGCTGCTATTACCATTGTAATAGCGTGCTTCCAGACCACTGCCGATAGTGCCCAGCAGATTAGCCTTCCAAGCACCGCTATTGTAGTGCAGGCCAATTTTGTAGCCATTTGGCTGAAGGTTATCCTGCAAAACCATGCCAGCGCCATTATTATTATCTATCTCACGCTTAATATAAGAATACCCCAGGTCATAACTCCACATTGGACTGAGCTTCTGCTTAAAGGAAAGCTCCATGCCAGTACGCTTTTCCTTTTTGATATTAGACGCATAGTAGGAAGTACCTACATTAAGCCAGTCAATTACATCATTAATCTCAGATCTAAAGAATGAAATACCTGCACTAGTGTTTTCATTGAAATTATGATCCATACCAATGGTAGCGGTATAACCAGTTTCAGGATTAAGGTTTGTATTTCCATAATACCCATAAGAATTATAATACAAATCATCCATGGTAGGGGCCTTAAATACTTTACCCCAGGATGCATAAACATGAGTGTCCTTATCTGCAAGATAGTTCAAGGCAATTTTGGGTGACCAATGTGTGCCAAATTTGCTATGATGATCCATACGAACCCCAGGTACCAAAGTCCATTTGTCAGCTAATTTCCAAGTATCTTGCAGATAAACAGCCTCCTTGGTTACGCGTGCATCTTGATAACCGCTAGCTTTGTTTTCTGCACGTCCCTGCTGCCATTCTCCTCCTACTACCAAGGTATGCTTATCACTAAGCTTCCAGCCATCCTGATAATCTACACCAATGGTACGATTGTTAAAGCTACCTGACTGATCTATGTATTTATCATTATAGAACCAACGAACATAAGCTGGTACCACTGTATCTTCTTTAAAATTATAAGTTACATTGTAATTATTAAAGTTTTCACGCAGGCGCAATCCCCAAGTATTTGGTGCACTAGTCATTCCGTAGCAATTAAACTGACCAGCATCTACAGATCTATGAGCATAGTATATAGTCATTGACTCTGCAGTGGAAAAACGATTATTTAGCTTCATGGAAAAGCTATTATTGTTATAATCACTATTTTCCATGGTATGGCTATTGCCATCGAATGTGTAATCAAAATGGCCTCTCCGCTGAATACCACCAGTAATCAGCCAGCTAAAATCATTTTCCATACCCTGAGTGGTAATTTCATAATTATGAGTATTCCAAGAGCCGGTATTCATATCAATCTTAGTCTGATTCTTATATACCTTCTTGGTAATAATATTGATGACACCGCCTACAGCATCACTGCCATAGAGAGCACTACCACCGCCTTTTACTACCTCAATGCGCTGAATATTTTCCATGGTAGGAAGCATATTCATATCTACACTAGAACGACCTACAAGTCCTCCCTGATCGTCATTTAATTTTTGTCCATCAACCATGATAACCACTCTGTCGTCACCATTAATACGAACATACTGTCTCTCACCGCCAGCACCACGTACTACAGATACACCATTAACATGACCAATAGCCTCATCCAAGTTGCTGAAATGATTGGCCTCTATCTCCTTAGCAGTAATTACAGCCACATTAGCAGGTGTTTCCATAGTCTTGCTAGGCATACGTTCAGCAGTTACAATGGTATCATCCATTTCATAGACATCTGCCCCCCCTGAATGCACATCAACACTTTCCGCTGCCAGTGCTCCGCTGCTGCCAGCCATAAGTGCCAGAGTAATACCAATTGTCAGCCATCTTTTTCTTCTCATTGTTTCTCTCCTTTATTTCTACAAAACCTTCACCGCTGAGAGGTACAAAAAAACCATCTGTTTTGAGCAAACAGATGGTCAAACCGCAATCTAAACAAAAATCATGGCTGCGCATCCCCTACCCATCGCTCGCAGGTACAAGCAGATAAAAATCTGCTAACGGTGACGATAAAACAGGCAGTTCTCCTGACTCAACCTCATCGCTTTACACGCCTTCCCAAGATTGCTCCCAGTGACATATATGTGCATTACTCAGTTTTACAGTGGCGGGACCGCTCCAGATTTTCACTGGATTCTCTATTAAGTCTGATAAACAGACACCTGTCCATACATATTAAACTCAGATAATTATACAATTATGGGCAAAATTTGTCAAACAAATATCCTTAATCTAAGCTTTACCTGAATATATCTACACCATCATCAAATAGAGCCTTGCTTTTTCAATTCAAAGTATTCGCTGCCAGCATACCAGCCAGCACAGCTCCAATACCTAGGCATACATTACCAGCCACATTCATAATGGAGGATAAAATATGCTGATTCTGAATAAGGCTAACCGTTTCCATGCTAAAGGAGGAAAAAGTGGTAAAGCCTCCTAGAAAGCCTACTAACAGCAAAAGCCGAATATGCTCCGGCACTGCCATTCCCCTGTTGAGAAAGCAGAACATAGCAAAACCCATAAGAAAGCTGCCAATAATATTAGCTGTAAAGGTGCCAAAGGGAAAATCGCCTCCCATCTGATGGCCAATAAATGTGGTTACAAGATAACGGCTGACAGCCCCTAATCCACCGCCCAGAAAAACCAACAAGGGATTCCATAGCATTTCAGACATTAGCCCTGCTCCTGCAGCTGACGGAAGTTTTTGATAATAACAATAGGAGTTTTCTGAGAAGCATTACCAAATGGATTGTCAATCAACAATCTGGCAGCTCTTTCCCCATCCAAGCCCTCAGTAGCGCCTACCACGCGGGAACGCTTCAGGTCGTTTACATCAGCAATCAAACCGCCAAAGCAGCCCAGACGCTTCTTCAACTTCTCCACAACCTCATTAGGATTCTTTGGGCCATAAACAATATGCTTATCAAATGGAGGCATCGTACCAGTAACATCATCAATCAGAGCAGTCTGCTCACCGCCCCATTTGTAGAAAAGGCCATTCATGCCAACCAGCTTGCCCAGGAAGCCCAGCACCAAGGCACCAGCTACCCGCCATTTACCCTCGACATCCATCAGGGACTGCATACCATGAGGGCTGGCCAAGGAACCATAATCAGGAATAAAACGACAGCACAGTCTAGCTACACGGGTAATCTTCAAATCCTCTGGACGAACAGCTCTCCCCTGAGTAATAGCCACAACGCTTTCTGCTACAGAAATAACATCATCCGGGCCAATCTTACCCTTGGTATAACGCTCAACCTCGTCAATAATATCATCCTTATCAGTCAGGATACGGGTTGGAACTGGAATCAAATCTATCTTTATCTCACTCATTGCTGCAACCTCCCATTAATCCTTTACCAGCTCTACGCCAAGCAGATTAGCTACTTCGGCAGCAGGCACTTCAATACGAACCTGACGATAGTGGCATGGCATACGGCCAGTCTCCAGCCAAATCAACTGGAAATTGAAATCTGGCATATGAGCCACAGCCTCTTTCAGGCTCATGCCCTTTCTAGCTGTAAGACGAACCTGAGCACGAATAGCAGCCTTATCCAAGCCGCCCTTATAACCCTTGGCCTGAATGATATAAGCCTCGAAATAATCATCCTCACGAGGTACACCTACCAGCTCAGCATGGCCCTTGGTTTCCAGTCCATCATACTGCTCATAAGGCAGCTGAGGCCGAACAAAGGCATCCATAATGGTAGCACACTGCTTGCCCTGATTCTCAAAGCCGATATCAGTGGTCAGCACCATGCTGTTATCAGTAACCTCTTCAGCCTTAAAGACAGTACGGCTATCTACCAATGGTACAATAATCTCCGTACCAGCATGGCAGAGATACAGCTTTACCAGCAGACACAAAACAACTACTATGACAGCCAGCCACAGCAGACAACTTCCCAAAGTAAATGTACACATAAAAATTTCCTCCCATTAATCTATAAATACTAATTAGTAAAACTACAGCATATTTTATTCCAATGCCTTTTGCAATCTTTCATAATATTTAGCTGGCAATCTGGTAATATGTCCAGTTTCCATGCTGGTAAATACATTCTGAGTACGCCCTGTTACCAGAAGCAGATTATCAGATTTCCGCAACACCCGATAGGTAAAGGCCATCTTAGCCTTAGTCAAAGCCTCTGGGGTAGTTTCTATCAGCAGCTCATCATCAAAACGAGCAGAATTCATATATTTGGCGCTAACCTCTGTAATAGGAAATACATAGCCATCATCCATCATTTCTGTGAGAGTAATACCTGCTGCCCGAAGAAATTCTACTCTGCCGATTTCAAACCAGCGGATATAGTTGGCATGATGCACTACAGCCATAGCATCTGTATCATAAAAATTAACCTTGTGGATTGCTGTTGTAACCATATTCCAGCCTCCTTCTATTCAAAGAATACATATCTTCAATAACCTTTACACTATAAATCTATTATGGCAAAAAGTCAAGAATTACCCAAAATTAATCCCCCTACCCCTAGATAAATGGTAAAAAAGCCATCCTTTAGTAAAAAAGCGCCGTAGACTCTTATCAAATCTACGGCGTTGCAGAATCATATAAAAATTAATGTGCTACATCTACAGGCTTTACCTTGAAATAAATAACCAACATAATGACTACCATAATACCCAAGGCAGTAGCCAACCCCAACCAGCCATTCTTGGTGAAGCCATCTACCAGATAGCCCACAAAGCTGGCGGCAGAAACCATAGCCACATATGGTATCTGAGTATTGACATGGTCAATATGACTGCATTGGGCACCAGCAGAAGCTAAGATAGTGGTATCAGAAATTGGTGAAGCATGGTCACCGCCTACTGCACCAGAGAGAACTGCTGCCACAGTCAGTACCAGCAGACTTGGATCCCCGTTACCAATAACAGCGATAGCAATAGGAATAAGAATACCGAAAGTGCCCCAGGAGGTACCTGTTGCAAACGCCAAAACTGTTGCTACCAGGAAGAAAATAGCTGGCAGGAATACCAGTACATCCACATTAGCGCTAACCAGATTGCCTACATAGCCACCAAGATTCAAATACTTGTCGCTGCAAATACCGGACAAAGTCCAAGCAAAGCAGAGAATCAAATTAGCAGGAGTCATGGCCTTGAAGCCCTGAGCGAAGGTTTCACAGAAGGAGCTGAAGGTAATAACCCGGCGAGGCAGATACAGCAGAGCTGTAAAAACAAAGGCAATAAAGGAACCGAATACCAGAGACTTGCTGGAATTACAATCTGCAAAGGCCTGCTGAATAGAAGCTCCCTCATTAATACCGCCAGTGTACAGCATACCATAGACACAGGCGCCTATCAGCACTAACAAAGGCAGTACCAAATCAATAATCTTGCCATTACCCTCTACATGGGCTTCCTCACTGTCTCTGTACTCCTCAGGTACAATAAAATGTTCCTGATTTCTCTTCACGTATTTGGCCATAGCAAATACATCACGCTGGGACCAGATAATGAACAGCATAAACAAAATAGTCATCCAGGCATAAAGGTTAAACGGAATAGTCTGCAAAAACAGGCTAAAACCATCTATTTCGGTGCCCTCCGGCAAAGAGGAGCCTACCGCCGCAGCCCAGCTGGACACTGGTGCCAAAATGCATACTGGTGCAGCAGTAGCATCAATAATATAAGCCAACTTGGCTCTGGAAATCTTGAACCTATCAGTAATAGGACGCATAACAGTGCCAACTGTAAGACAGTTGAAATAATCATCAATAAAGATAACCACACCAAGTAAAGCAGTCAACAACATGGAGCTGCGGCGTCCGCTAATGGTGCGAGCCGCCCATTCACCATAGGCTCTAGTTGCGCCAGAACGGGTAATAGCTGCTACCAAAATACCCAGAATAACCAGGAAAATCAAAATATTGATATTTCCCCCTACCTTGTCTGCCATAACCTCAAACAAGGTCATAATTGCATTCAGCACATTGAAATCTGTGTACAGCAAGGCTCCGGAAAAAATACCGATAAGCAATGACATGTACACCTCTTTGGTTGCCAAGGCCAAAACAATGGTAATAACCGGAGGCAATACTGACCAAACAGTTTCCGCCATAAAAAAAATCCCTACTTTCTTGCATATAATAACTGACTTATGTATTGTATAGCAAAAAAGTATATTTAACAAGTCATTTGTGATATTTTTGTATGTATACTTAATGTATACTTACTGCCCGGAACACATTGGTATCAGCCCGGTGTCTGGATTTGGAGTATTCAAAGGGCCTGCCATCACTGAGAAAAGCCACCTGGGCCACCTGCAGCACTGGCATTACACCTTCAATTTGCAGCCACTGCTTCTCTTCCTCCGTAGGCATATCCGCGCTGACAGTACGATGGGCAGACTGAATCTGCAGCTTAAGTACATTTTCAATATGATTATAAATGGAGTTCTCCAGCACTTCCATCTTAACCCCAGGAATTACCTCTATAGGCATCTGGGTATATTCCACATTACTAGGCTTGCCATCCAAAAAACGCACCCGAACAATATCGTAGACAAAATCCTCTACACTGATTTTCAGCTTTTCTGCCACTTCCTCTGTTGGATGGACTATTTCAAATCGCTTTACTTCTGTACGAATATCATGACCTTCATTATTTTTAGAGAAGCCCTGAAACTGGCCACACATGCCTACATTTTCCACATCCTCCTCCTGCACTCCCTTCACAAAGGTGCCGGAGCCACGGCGCTTTACTACCAATCCCTGTTTAACCAGCTCATCCACAGCCCTTTTAACGGTAATTCTGCTAACGCCATATTGAGCACACATTTCCTTTTCCAAAGCCAGCTGACTGCCTGGCTCATATTTGCCACTAGCTATATCATTATAAATATCCCTAGCTATTTCTTCATATTTATTCATATTTTCTCCTTTACCCTATTCATATAGCATATTAGCTGTTAGCTTTATCATATAATGAGGTGAACCATGTACCCCACCTCTATATTTATATAGTATAACATATGCATGTTTTTTTCAAGTTATTTGTATTACTTTTTTATTAAAAAGGATATATTATTGTTACCAATAATATATCCTTTACAAACAGCTGCAAATGAAGTTGTAGGTGAGATTTACTCAGCAGATGAAAAACCATTGTTTTGGCTTAGTGATTTAAACCAATAACCAGATTTCTTGATTATTTTTTTCTGAGTAGCCAAATCGTCAACAGCAATCAAGCCATAACGATTCTTGTAGGCATTCATCCAGGACCAGCAGTCAATCGGAGTCCACAAATGGTAGCCAAAGCAGTTGCTCCCCTCCTGAATAGCCTTGTACAGCCACTGGAGATGCTCCTGAATAAACTCAATGCGGTAATCATCCTCAATGAAGCCCTCCTCATTGCGGAATTTACCCTCACCTTCTACACCCATGCCATTCTCAGAAATGAACCAAGGAATATTACCGTAGTTGTCCCGTACATTAATCGCAATATCATAGATTGCCTTTGGATAAATCTCCCAGCCTCTATGCACATTGATTCTAGCCTCTGGCCACTCATATTCCTCAAAATGCTTCTCTGGCAGCCAGCCCTGACTGTCGTCAAAAGCTGTCTCTCTAGCCTTAGCTCTAAATGGATGATAATAATTAACCCCTAGGTAATCAACGGTGTTTTCCTTGATAATCTCCGCATCGCCTGGCTCCGTCTGCCAAATAACCCCATCCTCAGTCAGAGTATCTACCAGCTCCTGTGGAAAATACCCCTTAACAGCCGGATCAAGGAAAGCATTATTCTTGAACAGCTCCGCAAATCTAGCCGCAGCCTTGTCCTCTGGACTGTCAGAACGAGGATAAGCAGGCGTCAGGTTAATAACTATACCAATACGACCATCCTCAATGCCCTCAGCCTGGCAATACTCATGATATGCCTTAATAGCCTTGGCTGAAGCCAAATTCAGATTGTACACAATCTGTATAGCAGCCTTACCATCAACCTTCAGTGGATAATGGAACTTGTAGAGATAGCCCCCCTCTGGAATAACCATAGGCTCATTAAAGGTCATCCAGTCCTTTACCTTGTGTCCAAATAACTCAAAGCATTTCTTGGCAAATACTACATACAACTCCACTACCTTGCGGGATTCCCAACCACCATATTCATGCACCAGCTCTACAGGAATATCAAAATGTACCAGATTCATTACTGGCCGAATGCCAGCAGCCAAAAACTCATCAATAACCTGGTTGTAGAAGCGAACCGCATCCTCATCTACCTCACCGGTTGCAAAATCCTTAATCAAACGACTCCACTGAATAGAGGTACGTACAGAATTCAAACCCACTTGCTTCATCAAATCAATATCCTCAGCATGACTGTTGTAGAAATTGGAAGCCACATTAGGACCTACACCATCAAAAAAAGCCGATGGATCTTTGTCATACCAATAATCAAATATATTCTGATGAGCCTTGTTAAATCTGCCCTCACTCTGAGGACCAGAGGTAGCTGCTCCCCACCAGAAGTTTTTTGGGAAATCGTATTTCATAATCACACCTCGTTTTACTATATACTACACCTAATTAGCAGTTATTTTTGTCAACCATCTGGCATTATTCTGCTAATCAGACTTTTTTCTATTCTCTTTACTTTTTATATAAGCTCCTGCCTGTAATGAATAAAGCTATATCCAAAACAAACAAGAGCTTATATATTAATTGCCGATATTCACTTGAAAATTACTTCTTTAATGACTCGTACATATCTACCATCAAATTGGCGATATCCCGAATGGCCAAAGCCGTCATGAAATGATCCTGAGCATGAATCAGCAGTACAGACTTCTCTACCTCCTGACCATCACACTCGGCGGAGATCAAATCAGTCTGCATCTGATGTGCCTCGCCTATTTCCTTGCCACCAGCTGCGATTTCCTCGCGAGCCTTGGCAATATCACCATCCTTAAACAACTGGCGCAGGGCATTAATAACCTGTGCACGGCCGTTGCCAGAATAAGTAATAATCTCCATAGACTGCTCTACTACCTTTTCGTCCATTAAGCAGAAGCCTCCTCTTCCTCGTCGTTTTCATCCTTCATCTTGTTGCCAACGATAACGAATGGAGCATAGATAACTACATCCACAGCCAGCCATACTACCTGCAACAAACCACCCATGATAGATCCTGTACCAATGGTGCCGCCAAAGAACAATGGCATGGTCCACGGAACTACATACTTGAAAATAGGTACAATACCCAAAACGCCAATGGCGACATAGCCGATAATAGTGTTTACAATTGGAACCAGTACATAAGGAATCAACAGCAGTGGATTCAGTACGATTGGTAAGCCGAAAGCGATTGGCTCCTGAATGTTAAAGAGCATTGCTGGAGCGCCCAACTTGGCAACGGAACGCCAGCTATCCTTCTTGGAGAAGAGCAGAATGGCGATAACCAAACCCATGATATGCATCAGACCAGCCTCGAAGAAGCCGTTGCTGAAGATGTAGCTAGCATCGCCAGCCTGATTAGCCAGCTGAGCAGGCATATAGACCATATTCTGAATAGCAGCAGTTACATTGTGACCATGAATACCAAACCACCAGAAGAACCATACAATACCCTGGTAGAGAATGGAGAACCCCAAGCCCTGAGAGAAGCCCATCAGTGGCGCCTGAATTAAGCTATAAATCAAATCGTTCAAGCAAGCAACACCCATGAACTGGCAGTTAGCCAAAATGGTAGAGAATACTGTGAAGAAACCAAGAGTAAAGAATACTGGAATCAATACCTCAAAGGATTTTGCTACAGCTGGAGGTACAGTCTCAGGCATCTTAATCTTCATCTTCTCATTATTAGAGAGCTTTACGAAGAGCCAGGATGCCAAGGTAGCAATAATAATGGCAGTCAGAACGCCCTTATTGCCGAAGTAGTTCATATCGAAGCCGCCCAACTTCTCACCAGCCTTGGTGACAACCTGCTGCGGAGTCATGATGATGAAAGCACCTACTGCAGTAATAGCCGTGGAGAATTTATCACCGCCCCAGATACCGCCGAGACGATAGGAGAATGCCATAACCAGCAGGAAGGAGAATACACCAAAACCTACGGTTACTACATTGTTGCAGAGGCCCTGCAGCATCTGCAATGTCCCAACAAATCCAGAAGCCTTGTAGGCATCTCCAGTCAAACCAGTAATAGCAGCGCCCAGATTCATACCGTTCTCACCCAGGATAGTGCCCCATGGATCCAAAACAACCCATTCCATGATACCGAAGAAAGAACCTACGATGATAAATGGCAACAGCATAGAGAAAGAATCTCTCATTGCCAGCAGATATTTGTTGCTAGAAATTTTACCTGCTATAGGCATCATAACTGCCTCAAATTTTTCGATTACAGAAGAACCCATTAATTTTTCCACCCCTTAAATACATTAGCTGTACTAAAATACATTTAGCTGTATTTTTATCTATTATATATATTATTTTCCAGCCATCTGGAGAGCCTTGGCAAGAATCTTGTCCCCGCGAAGAGTACCATAATCCCGCATGTCTACCACATCCACAGGACACTTGCCATCAACAATCTTCTTCACATCGTTCAGCATATGACGAATCTGTGGACCAAGGAGAACTACATCTGCGCTAGCAGCCTTCTGATCCAGAATCTCAACAGAGAAAGCCTCAACATTGATGTCAGTCAATCCCTGCTTCTTAGCAGCTTCCTGCATCTTGCGAACTACGATGGAAGTTGACATACCTGCATTACATACTAAATAAATGTTCATGATAAATCCTCTCTTTCGTATATAACCCCTGAATAATTATTGCTTCTCTGGGAACAGGGCCAACCACCCAGGAGTATGCTTTAGTCCTTCACCTTTGGCCCATATCCCCTTGACAATTATGATTATACACAAAAGATACACTTATGTCAATAAAAAGTTATATCTTTTTGCTAAAAATAATATGTTAATTTTCTTTTTGTTGTATTCACGACATACATATGTATATAGCACAGCTTTCATGTCAATATTACTTATTGTTATCAAGCTTCTGCCAGCTTATACCATCAGCAAAGAGAGTTTCAGGCATATTGTAGAAATCAACAAAATTATTAATCATTTCCTGACCTCTGGTCTTGCTAACCATATATGGAGCAAAGAAGTTGTGCTCCAGCTTTTCAAAGTTGGACCAGGTCATAAAATATGCTGCTTTGTTAGCTACAGCAATATTTGCTACCTTGCTGAACCAATCTTTGTCCACATTGCCAGTTACGCACAGGCTGCCGCCCCGGCGTACACCAGCCTCGCTAATGGTAATCACCTTGCCATTCTTCTCAGCTACCTGATTCATCACAGCCAAATCATTTCCCAGCAGCTTGTACCACTCACCAGTCTGATCATCATCATAGGTATCCACACCCATAATATCTACCCACTTATCTCCAGGATAGCGGTCCAGATACTCAGCTGTGTTATTGAAATGACCGTTAGGAGAATATACATACAGCATATTATGTACTCCCTTGGTATCTCTCAGATAGGTTACAGTGTATTCCCACAGCTTTTGGAAATCTTTGGCACTGCTATGATCCTTGCCCCACCAGAACCAATAACCATTATGCTCATGCAGAGGACGGAACAGGATAGGTGCTCCTTCCTTCTCCATTCTCTCAGCATATTCAGCTACTCTGTCCAGATAGCCATTAAAGCTGTTGTTCAAATCTCCCCCTGGCAGGATTCTATGTACCACATTACCATCAGAAATATGAGTGGTGTAATTAATATAGTGATCCCGATTCTCTGGGGTAGATCCAGTTACCTTGGCCCGGCGCTCTACCATATCAAAGTTTGGCATATGCATGGACAGAGAGATAATAGCTCCCTCCTTAACAGCAGGAGTAGTCAGTTCCACCATCTTGTCCACATAGGTCCTACCCATGTTCCACTCACAATCATCCAGGCGCTACTCATCACCTACAAAGGACAGAGCATCAAAACCTACAATACCGGAGTATGAACCAGTAATATCCTTGGTATCGGACTGAGTACCATTTTCTGGACGAAACATCTTGTGGTGTGCATCGTTTTCATGACCATAGATAACCTTGCCAGCCTTGGTTACGACAGCAAGATATCTGTACAACGCTACAGATTGGCTATTTGCCTTGGCATCTACCAGTTTTACCTCAGCAGCTGCTGGTGCCAGCTTCTCCAGCTCCTGAGCAGTCAATGCTTCCCCTTTAGCCTTGGCATTATCTGCCACAGCAGTCAGCTCCACATAAGCAGGATCATCGGCATCTGTCAATGGATTAGCAAAGACAGTGGCAGATGCGGAGGCCATAAGGGCACAAGCCACAGCCATGGACAAAAATCTTTTCTTGTTCATTTCGTAAAACCCCTTTTCTCATTATCCAACACAGAATGTTGCACATATTTCATTCTGTTCTTACGCGTTTTATTGTAAATGATATTCTTCTCTTTGTCAATATATGCTATATCTTTTATTTTAAATATTATATTTTATCTATGAAATGAATTTTCTTTTTTTGAATAAAATAAAAAATCCTGCTAATTAGAGAGCTTTCATAGAAAAGTCCCCTAATCAGCAGGATAATTTTTAATAGTTTAAAATAGGAATAACCCCACGAAGCTTATTTAACCTGAGCCAGATTATCCTTGTCGATAATTCTAGGAATACATAAATAAGCTGGCACCGTAATTACCCCATTATTGTAGGTCTTAATATCGTTAATATCCGGCTTGGAGCCATCTACTACCGCCTTAATCATGCGGATACACTTCTGATTCAACACCAGACTATCTTTCTGCAGGGAGAAGGCCATCTTCCCCTCCTGAATATAGCTCAAAGCCTTGCCATCTGCATCCTGGCCACTAATCAAAGGCCAGCTGCCCTGATAGCCTGCCATGCCGTCAATAACGCCATAGGCGATACTATCACAGGCAGCCACCACAATATCCAGATTGCGGCCATTATAATATTCCTGTACCATCTTCTCAGCTCTAGCCTTGGCATTATTGCTGTCCCAGTTTTTGGTTGCAGTAGAATTATAGTCACTCTGACCAGAAGGCACCTGCAACTGGCCATTTTCCAGATAAGGCTTTAGCTGGTCATATGCGCCCTGATACATAAGCTTGGCATTGCTATCTGTATCACTGCCGGAGAAAAATTCAATATTGAAAGGACCTGCCCCATTCTGGAGATTCATCTTCTTCACAATATAACGGCCCATAGCCTCTCCTACACCATAATTATCAAAGGTTACAAAATAGTTAATGGCATCTGTATCTGCTGTCAGACTATCATAGTCAATAATAGGAATCTCATTTTCCTTGGCCTTGTCCAGATATTCCTTGAAGTTCTTCACATCGCCGCCAGCCAGAACAATGCAGTCCGGCTTGGAGGTTACGGCTTTTTCCATAGATTCTCTCTGGGATTCGTCTGAATCAAATACATACAAATCCACCTGCATGCCTTCCTTTTCCAGAGCCTCCTTCATCATCTCCGCTCCCTGAGTCCAACGGTTTGGCTCATGGGAAAATACCATGGCAATATGCTTCTGATTCTGATTGCCGCCACAGCCAGCTGCTATGAATGTACCAAGGCAAAGCAGGGCTGCTAAAACTAAATATACAATTCTCTTCATGCCAATGCCCTCCTTAAATTTTAAACTTGGCTGCTTCACTCTGCAAAGTATTGGACAAATCATGCAGCTTCTGACTGGCATTAGCTACCTCGTCCATAGAGGCAGACTGTTCCTCAGTAGCAGCCGATACGGATTGGGTTTCAGTGGCCACCTCTGTGCTGGCCTGATAAATATTCCCCATTGTCTTGACCAAAGCCCCAGCCTTGTCAGAGGAAAGCTTGGCTCCCTGCAGAATATCCTGGGCGTGATGAGCCAGATTATCCACAGCATCTGCAATCTCCCCAAAGGCCTCTCCGACAGCAGAAATAACCTCCCGGCCATTCCTTACCTGCTCTGTGCCATTTTCCATCCGCTTAACAGCCTGCTGGGTTTCCTGCTGAATGGAGCTAATCAGAATTGCAATCTGATGCGCTGCTTTATCAGACTCCTCTGCCAGCTTCCGTACCTCCTCCGCAACTACCGCAAAGCCACGGCCTGCATCTCCGGCTCTAGCCGCCTCTATAGCTGCATTAAGAGCCAAAAGGTTGGTCTGACCAGCAATATTGGAAATTGTATCCGAAATCTGCCCTATCTCATTGGAGCGGTCTGCCAAAAGTCTAATCACATCAGCAGAACTGGTTACAGAATCCGAAATCTCCGTCATCTGCCCCACGGCAGCCATAACATGAGAACGGCCCTGAGTAGAAAGCTGTTCCATATGCTCAGCAGCCTGGCATGAGGATTCCGCCTTCTGCTGGAAAACCTGCAGCTGCTCAGCCATGGTATGAATATCCTCCATGGAATTACCCACAGCCTCCCCCTGCTGAGAAGCAGAACCTGCCACCTTGCAAATGGATTCTGCCACCTGCTGGGTAGCCTGAGCAGACTGGCTGGCATTTTCCGTCAGTTGGCCGGCAAAGGCAGCTGTCTGATTGGCGGTATCCTGAATATTACTAATCAAATTTCTTAGATTTGCCGCTGTATCCTTGCAGGCATCTACCAACAGGCCAAATTCATCCTTGGTATGGGACTCCATAGGTACAGTAAGATCTCCCTTGGCCACTTCCTGAAAAATACCTATGAGATTAGCCACAGACTTATTGATGGAATTTCCCAAAGCACCAACCATAAATACGGACAAAACCAAAACCACTAAAATTGATATAACCAAGGTAATCTTAGCCTCATCATAGCGGTTGCTGGCTGCATTAACCTCAGCCTGAACGAAATCCTTATAGCTATCGGTTACAATACCCAGCTGCCAGTTAACATCATTGTATGCCTGCTCTGTCTGAGCAAGGTACAGCAGAGCCTCCTGAGCCTTGTTGGCTCCTGCCAGCTGTTCCAGCTTGGCCTCCCCCTTGCGGTAGCTGTCCCAGTTCTGGCGCATGGTGTTAAAGGCCTCTGCCTTATCTCCCTCCATACTGCCAGCAATATTATCAAAAACTATATCTATCTGATTGCCCAGATTCCGCATCTCCTGAGCGGCATAAACCTGCCCTGACAGGGTAGGTGCCGAAGCCATAGCATATTCACACTGTCTATAGGCTGACAGGGAACTGCTGGACTGAGACAGGGACATCATATTGTTCATATGCTCTGTAGCAATCCTCATTGCACCGTTATTTATCTGATACAGATTGTAGCCTGCATAAATACTTACACAGACAAAGATACCAATTACCAATCCGAATACGGCATACAGCCGTTGGCGAATTGTCATATTATTCATTGTATACTCCCCTTATAATATATTGATATACCTTCCCTTGTTTAAAACATCCAAAAATTGTTTTCCCTTTTCCCGTGCCAGCTCTAAACAAACAAAAGGCTGCCCTTTCAGTGATGCAATTATTACATATGATTAGGCAGCCTTCGTCATGCTTATTTGCCTAACTGGCTGATTTTATTTAACGGCTCTCACACTGTCAAAGAACATGGTGGAATTAATGGTCTTATCCCCAATGGTATTGCAATAAATTGCAAAATGCTTTACATGGGCAGGATCAAAGGTACCACCGTTTTTACCCTTGAACTGGCTGAATGGCAGGGTTACTACCTGAGCCTCAGTATCTGTGGTCAATTTGCTCAGATCCACCTCAAAGTCCTCACCATTGCTATTCAGCTGGATAATCAGCTTCTGGCCCATGCCATCAGGCTTTACCCACAGCTGAACAGCCTTGCAGCCAGCCCAGCTTGTGTTTTTCAGGCTCTTGATAACACCGGCATAACCGCCCTTATTAATGCTGTAGTTAAAGGCCAGACCTGCCTCGCCTCCATTCTTATTCTGGGACAGCTGGGCAGATACGGTACAACCGGAACCGGTATTGGTATTGTAAGTGCCTGCCAACAGGCCATTATCCCCATAGTAGCTGTCAAAATCATCTACCAGCAGAGGATCTGCAGCAGGTGCAGGCATATTCAGCAATACTGGTACGCTGTCTGCCACCTGATTGGCTACGACCAGCTCAGCATTAGCAATCTGACCGCCTAGAGCCTGAATCTGCTGGCTGTCCACCTTGGCCTCAGCCTGTTGATTAGCTACAGTGGCTGGCACATTCAGCAGTACACTGCCATCCCTGCCTACCAGACGGAAGCTGGCCTCAGCTGGATTGCCTCCCAGCTGGGCAGACAGCTGCAGACCATCCAGTACTCTGGTATAGGAACCAGGTGTCAAAAGATAGCCATAGGAAGCCACCGCAGGAGCAATCTGAGTGCTGATGGTCTTGTAATCAGCAGATTCCTTCATAAATATAGATGCTGGCTGATTATAGAAATCAATAAAGCCATTTACCAGCTCCTGACCTCTTTTATCAGATACCATATATGGCTGGTCAAAATTACTTTCATCAAAATTTGACCAGGTCATAAAGTAGGCCATCTTGGCTGGTGCCACCTTGGCCAGAGCCTCGTTGAACCAATTCAGGCGGGTATTGCCCTTGACTACCAAGGCGCTGTTGCCATAAAGCATACCACACTCAGTTACAGCTGCTACTTTATTATGGTTCTTGGCAAAATCTGCTACCACATCCATAGTCTGCCCGAAGCCATCCATCCATGCATCCTCAGTGGCAGGATTGCGGTGATACATATCAAAGCCAATTACATCCACAAAGGCATCTCCCGGATAACGGGACAGATAATCTGCCTCGTCCACCAGTGGTCCCCCTGGAGAATAAGCGTACAGCAGGTTGTGCAGTCCCTTGGTATCTCTCATATACTCAACGGTATAGCGGAAGAGATTCTTATACTGGCTTGGCGTACAGCTGGAAGCTCCCCACCAGAACCAAGAGCCATTATTCTCATGGAAGGGACGGAAAATCAAAGGAACATTGGCCTTCTGCAATCTGGCATCAAAATCTGCTACCATATCCAGATAAGCGGTGTACACCTGATTCAAATCTCCTCCTGGTAGGATTCGAGCGACAATATCTCCCTCCAGATTGTTAGGAGAATAACCGGTGAAATCATACTGGCCATTTACCTTGCCCTTCTTCTGCACCAGCTCAAAGTTTGGCATATGGCAGGACATGGTAAGGATAGCTCCCTTCTTGGCAGCAGGAATGTAGATGCCAGCCAGCTTTTCAGACAGGGTAAGGCCCCTTGCCTTTTCTGCCTCTGTAAGAGACAGCTCATCTCCTGTCAAAGCCAAAGCATCCAGGCCCATAACAGCCGCCTGATCTGCTACCATATCCTCAGTATCAGAGCTGCCTGGCATCTTAACCCCTACCTTCTTATGCAGCTCATTCTGATGACCATAGAGAACCTTGTTGCTGTCAGCCACTCCCTGCAGATAAGCAAACAAGCCTGCGGTACTAGGAGAAGCCTGAGCATCCACCAGTGCCACCTGTGCAGGCAGCTGCAGCTGATTCAAGACAAGCTGAGGCTGACTCTTGGCCTTGACTTTCACATCCACATAGCCATCAGCCACCTTTTCCCCGGTGAGAGCCAGCTGGCCGATGTACATATCTCCCTTGTAGTCAGTGTTACAGCCTACAATGCTGAGGCAGAAATAACTGAGGCTGGTATCCACAGCCTTGAAGGCAATCTTCACCGGCAGACATTTATAGCCATTGCCTGCATCTACGGCTTTTGATATGTTCAAATCAGGACAAAGATTAATAACCTCCTGATCATCTACAGACTTGCCGTAAAGCTTGGCCTTGAAGCTGCCCTTGCTCATATTCTCTGGCTTGAAATACAGATTATAGGAAAGAACATTATAGCCGCTGATATCCAGAGGACATTTTCCATATTCTACCTTGACCTCGCTCCAGCCATCGGCTGTATTCTCCGTAAAATCCAAACCTACTTTAATGGAACCATCAAACATGGTATCAGCAGAAAGCTCAGGCTTCTTGGCATAGCTATAGATACCGCCGTACTTCCAGCCTCCCATATTATCCGCCAGATTCCACTCCACAGGTGCAGCTGCTGCCTGAGACATGGTCATTACCGCTGGCATAGCATTTTGCATATCAGCAGGTACTATAGAAGGTACAGCCAAAAACACCCCTGTTGCCACAGTCAGTGGAATAACCCTTTTCAACCACTGGCTTCTCCATTTTTTCATACCCATCAAAATCATCCTTTACCTTTTATTATCTGGGAGCCTCCCCTGTAGGATCCTGCCCCTGTAGATTATGTATACATTATATAGGCAAAAACATTGCCTGTCAATAAAAGTTATATCTTTTATTTTATGTAAATATTGCTTTTAAAAAAAATATCATATTTTTTGTTGACAAAGATGTTACTTTTATCGTATAATCACATCAAGCTAAGTTCTGAAAACAATCTGAAATGCAAAGCAAATGAAATGGCAACAAGGTAACATTCTCATTTTCTTGACAGACTAGATTGGATATTCAGAAAAGGCAAAATTCATATGAGATGAGAAAAGGGGTTATTTTCATGAGAACAAACAAAAAGCTTATGCTGGGTGTATTGTCTGCACTGATGATTGGTGCTACTTCCGCTTATGCTGCACAGTCTGCCGAGGTACTGTATTCTGATGTACCAGCTGACCATTGGGCAGTAAAGGCTATTACCCAGCTGAACCAGGAAGGCATTGTTACCGGCTATGGCGATGGTACCTTCAAAGGCGACAGAGCTGTTACCCGTTATGAGATGGCTCAGCTGATTGCCAGCGCCCGCTCCCATGAACAGCAGGCTAACAACGAGCAGAAAGCTATGATTGAGAAGCTGTCTGCTGAATTCTCCGAGGATTTGGATGCTATCGGCATGAGAGTTACCAAGCTGGAAGAGAAGTCCGACAATGTGAAGGTAAGCGGCTGCTTTGCTCAGAAGGCTATGAAGGGCATTGAGGGTGGCAATACCTGGTGGGAAAAGGAATTATTCCTGAATGTTGACGGCCAGATGACTAACGGCTGGAAGGCTCATGCAGGTCTTGACTGGAAATGGGGCACCTCTAAAAAGGGCTAGAACGGTGAGGAAAGCTTCGCTGATGGCTATGGCAACGATGACCGTGATGTAAATGCCATGATCTATCAGTTGAATGCATCCGGTCCTATTGGCAAGGATCTCAACACCACCTTTGGTCTCTTTGCTCCTACCATGCAGGATGGCTATGTAGAAAATGCTCGTATCAAGGGTGTTCAGGTAGACTATCAGATGGGCAACACTACTCTGAAGGGCTATACCGGTCATATTTATGAAAAAAATGGTGATCTTTCCTCTATTTCCTCCGACGGTAAGTGGGGCAGCTTCCAGTCCGGCTTTATGCGTAACGGTGGCAGAGGCTATGATCGCTATAATTCTACTACCAAGGATACGCCAGAATATGCTACAAATAATCAGGAAATCAAGTCCTGGGGTGTTGCTGTAGAGCATAAATTTGATGACAAGGTATCTGCTGGTGTTGGTTACTATAAGTACGATTCTCCAGCATATCTGGGTGACAAGCTGGGCATTGTAGCTGTAAACGGTTCCTACAAGATGGACAAGCAGTGGGCACTCAGCGGTTTCTACTCCCATGGCGATCAGGATTATCAGGACAACGCCTATGATCTGAAGCTGACCTTCAATGATTCTCCTTGGTCTGGCAACCAGTGGGGCGGCTATGTTGGCTACCGTAGACTGGGTTCCGATGCTGTTATTCTCTCCAGCCTGGTACATGGTTCTGAGAAGGCTGGCTCCAAGGGCGTTGAGGCAGGTCTCTGGTATCGCTTCTCCCCTAGCATCGTTCTCACCAACGACTTCTTCTTTGGTAAGGCTATTGATAACTACGGCCATAACTTGGATGCAGATCATACCGCATTCTTCTCCAACCTGATGTTCTGTTTCTAATTTAGCTTACTCCCTTATATATAGAATATACCCTTCCCTTCTCAGGGGTTCTCTCGCCTATTATGCACTCCTGAGAAACACAAAAAAACCTGTAGTACAGTGCCCCTACACTGTGCTGCAGGCTTTTTTCTTGCCAAAAATAACAGTACCAGGCAGAAATCTACTTGATTCTACCTGATACTGTTAGCAATATATTTTATTTACCGAAGATAGCGCTGGCGGCTACAGCCTTCACAATTTTGCTCATGGTAGCCTCGCTCTGTACCAGCGCCATGCGGACATAGCCCTCTCCAGATGGACCAAAGGCACTGCCTGGAGTTACCAGCACACCGGTCTTGTCCAGCAAATCTGCCACAAAGGACTCAGAATCCTGATAGCTATCAGGAATTGGCGCCCACACAAACATGGTGCCTGTCGGCTTCTCCATATGCCAGCCAGCCTCTATAAGGCCATCACAAAGCACATCCCGACGATGCTCATAGGCCGCTCTTGTCTCGGCTACCACAGCCTGATCTCCCGTCAGAGCCTCCACTGCTGCTGCCTGAATAGGCAGGAACATACCATAGTCCATATTGGACTTTAAGGTTTTCAGCTTCCCTACTACTTCCTTATTGCCTACACAGAAGCCTATCCTGGCTCCTGCCAAACCATAGGTCTTGGACAGGGAATTAAACTCTACGCCTACCTCCATAGCCCCAGGAATGCTTAAAAAGCTGCCACAGCTCTGACCATCAAATACCAGCTCACTGTAGGCATTGTCATGGAGAACAATAATATCATACTTTTTGGCAAAGGCCACCACCTCATGATAGAAGGATTCCGGAGCCATAGCCGCTGTAGGATTATTCGGATAGGACACCAGCATGAATTTAGCTTTGCGGGCTATTTCCTCTGGAATATCCTGCAGCTGAATTACATAATCATTTTCCTTTTTCAGCGGCATATAATACAGCTCTGCCCCGGCAATACGAGGACCATCGGCAAAGATAGGATAGCAAGGATCTGGTACCAGCATAACATCCCCTGGATCCAAAATAGACAGAGCAATATGGGATAAACCGTCCTGAGAGCCTAGCAGGGAGCAGATTTCTGTCTCTGGATTCAATTCCACATCATACCGTCTCTTATACCACTGAGCTACTGCCTCCAGCAGCTGCTGAGTATCATTAATGGCATAGACATAATTAGCAGGCTTCATAACCGCCTCGGCCATAACCTCCATAATTCTCTTGGTAGGAGGAATATTAGGAGCACCAATGCTCAAATCATATACTTCCTTGCCCTGGGCCAGTCTATTTTTCCGCATAACAGCCAGACGGGAAAATACACCCTCCCCGAATTGATTCATTCGATTTGCAAACTTCACAATACTAACCTCTCTTCACTTTTTACAAAAGAAAAAGGGCGAAATACATCGCCCTTTAGCTTTAATTTGCATATATTCCTGTGGCTTAGTTTGCCCAGTTCTTGTCAAACAAATTGCTGACAGGCTCATTCTCATAGATGCATCTGATGAACTCAGCCAACATTGGAGCCAGAGAGATGCTGACAATCTTCTCATGCTTCTTGGCAGGATCCAAAGGAATGGTGTTGGTAATAACCAGCTGCTTGATGCAGGAATCCTGAATACGCTGTACAGCAGGATCTGTAAGAATACCATGAGAGCAGCAAGCATATACTTCCTTGGCACCCAGCTTCTTCAGAGCCTTGGCACCCTCGCAGAGAGAACCAGCAGTATCAACCATATCATCAATCATGATACAGGTCTTGCCCTTTACATCGCCAATCAGGTTCATAACCTCAGCGCAGCCAGGACGAGGACGACGCTTCTCTACAATAGCGATGCCAGTACCCAGCAAATCTGCCATGTTGCGAGCACGGGTTACACCGCCCAGGTCAGGAGAAACAACAATCATATCCTCCAAATCCAGCTTGCGGAAATAATCAGCCAGAGCTGGAGCAGCAGCCAGATGATCTACAGGGATATCAAAGAAGCCCTGAATCTGACCAGCATGCAGGTCAACAGTTACTACACGGTTCAAACCAGCAGCGGACATAAGGTTAGCTACCAGCTTAGCAGAAATAGGCTCACGGCCACGAGTCTTGCGATCCTGACGAGCATATGCGTAATAAGGTACTACTGCAGTTACACTTCTTGCAGAAGCACGCTTGCAAGCGTCAGTCATAATCAACAGCTCCATCAGATTCTCATTTACAGGCTGACAGGTAGGCTGAATAATAAAAATATCTTTTCCACGAACACTTTCACCAATCATGACCTGAATCTCACCATTGTTGAAATGGCCAACCTGTGCATCAACCAAAGGAATATCCAGATACTTGGAAATCTCCTGTGCTAACTCTGGGTTTGCGTTACCGGCCAGAAGTCGTAAATTTTTCGCAGCGTCGTTCATTGTTTTGAATGCCTCCAATATTTTCTTTTTTCCTCATACTCTATGAGCATATCTTGTCCTAAAACCAGAATGCTCTAGGGAGAATTTCCCCAAATCCTCCCTATGATACTATTATAGCCTATTTCCGCTTATCAGTCCAGCCCTCAATCAGCTTTTGACGAGCACGGCCAATAGCAAGTGTGCCGCTAGGCACATCTTTGGTAATAACGGAACCAGCACCAATATAGGCGCCCTCCCCTACCTCTACAGGAGCTACCAGGCTGGTATTGCAGCCTACAAAGGCATTATCCCCAATGGTAGTGCGGAACTTTTTCTTGCCATCATAGTTAACAGTAATTGTACCACAGCCCAGATTTACATTGGAGCCTACATCAGAATCACCAATGTACTGGAGATGAGGCAGCTTGGTACCCTCTCCTACCTGAGAATTCTTTACCTCCACAAAGTTGCCAATCTTTACATGATTGTGAATATGGCTGTTGGGACGAATATGCACATATGGGCCCATAGTAACACCATCGTCAATAATGCAATCATGGCCATAGGCAAACTGAGCATGAACATCGTTGCCAATCTTGGCATTGCTGAAACGGCTATTAGGGCCGATTTCACAGCCAGCGCCTACTACAGTGCCAGCTTCCAGCCAAGTAAATGGATAAATTACTGTATCAGGGCCAACCTCTACATCTGCATCCACAAAGGTGCTGTCTGGATCCATTAAGGTAACGCCATTGTTCATCAACTCAATATTCTTCCGACGGCGGAGAATCTTCTCTGCTCCAGACAGCTGCAAGCGGGAATTGATACCCAAAGTGGACTCATAATCATCCGCAGCTACTGCCCAGATTTTTTCTCCCTTGTTCCGGAGAATGCCCAAAACATCTGGCAGATAATACTCACCTTGAGCATTGTCACAGCCAACCTGTGCCAGGGCAGCAAACAAATCCTGACACTCAAAGCAATAAATACCGGAATTTACCTCGTTGATTTTGCGCTCTTCCTCAGTAGCATCCTTCTGCTCCACAATGCGAGCCACATCACCATCAGCGGTACGAATAATACGGCCATAGCCGGTAGCATCTGGCATAATAGCAGTCAGCACAGTTGCCTTGGCTCCTGCTGCCTTGTGTCCCTCATACAGCTTGGTAATCAGGTCTGCTGTTACCAAAGGAGTATCACCGCACAGCACCACTACAGTACCCTGCTCATCCTTTAACAAAGCCTCAGTCTGACGCACTGCATGGCCAGTACCCAGCTGCTCTGCCTGTACCACAAACTCAGCCTGGTCTCCCATAGCTTCCTTTACCATCTCACCGCCAAAGCCTACAACAACAATATTGCGCTTGGCACCTGCTCCCTTGGCAGCATCCAACACGTGCTGCAGCATCGGCTTCCCTGCTGCCTTGTGCAGAACCTTGGGCAGCTTGGACTTCATACGAGTTCCTTTGCCTGCTGCCAGAATAACAGTAACTAAATCCAGCATTTGATTGCCTCCAAAAAATATATTCATATTGATAGTCATTTCGGGGCTTGCCCCGGCTATCCTGCAAATCCTGTCCCGTGACAGGTATCAGCCTTTTTATTTACCGGCCTTGCCGCCAGCCTTTTTCTTCAATTCCTCCATGCTGGCCAGGAGAGTATGCTCTGCCTGCTCCATATGGTATTCAGCTGCCGCCTGGGCTGCCTTTACATCACCTTTGGCAATAGCCTCTACAATACGGCAATGCTCCTCATGGGTTGCCTGCAAACGCCCCGGATAGGACATAGAGGTGGAACGGAATCTGGTCAGCTGTTCCCGCAGATTAAAGATAATGCCTACTAAGCGGGAATTACGGCTGGCCTGGTACAGCAAATCATGGAACTCCATATCAGTTTCCACGATTTTGTCCATATCCCCTTCTTCAATGTATTCGCCAATAGATACCAGCAGGCGCTGCAAATGCTCCAGCTCCTCATCAGTAATGCGCTCCGCAGCAAGACCGCTGGCCAGAGAGTCCAAAGAGGTACGAATCTCAAATACCTCATTCACATCACGAATGGAGAGATTGGCCACATAAGTACCACGACGAGGCATCATAATGACATATCCTTCCAGCTCCAGCTTGCGGATAGCCTCTCTAACAGGAGTACGGCTTACCCCCAGTTCCTCTGCCAGCTGGATTTCCATCAAACGCTCGCCAGGAGCCAGTACACCTTTGCGGATAGCATCCCGAAGGGTTTCACACACAACCTCCCGCAAAGGCTGATAACTATCCAATTTAATAGGTGTCAGCTTTTTTTCCATTAAACTCAAATCCTTTTATTCTAAAATAAAAAATTAACCTAAAGTTTCAGCCACAAAAACACCGGCTTCACCATCG
>ERZ1026776.69-NODE-69-length-74508-cov-24.648315_pt1 | contig 74508 bp, 65 predicted proteins | sample MGYA00380125_ERZ1026776 | MGnify/ENA primary metagenome ERZ1026776 (study PRJEB33269, sample SAMEA4719761) | human gut metagenome | biome: human-associated habitat; feature: organic feature; material: feces | place: Cameroon | collected 2013-10 ...
CGTTTGGAAGCTTGCTCCTGCTCTTTCTGAGCAATTATATGTTGTTGTGTATCTAATTGAGCTGCATCAGCATATACAGGCAATAAAAAACCTGCTGCCAAAACTAATGACGAAACCACCAATCCTTTTCCCACAAAATCACCTGCTTAAAATATTTTATAATTAAAGTAACTTTAATTAAACTATTCTTAAGATGATTCTATCATAGAACTGCTTTTCTGTGAATAGATAAATGAATAATTTTCAAGCAAAAATGTACTAACTTACAGATTATTTCAACAAAAAGCATGTATACAATTAGCTGCAAGCTTAAAAAAACCGGCATCAAGCCGATGCCGGTCAAAAGCAATTCTTTTAAATTTGTCCCAAAGCCTTCAAAATGCACTGAGCAATAATCGCACTGGCAATATAGGTGCCTACAAAAACAACGATTGCCAGAATAACAATGCGCCAGCCAGTCTTAGCAAAGGCATCAAGGTCCTTGCCTATAGATACACCGGCATAAGCCAGAATCGGGGTACACAGAGCCACAAAGCCAACATTTTTCACATAACCATTGACAATATCACTGCCCGGAACGCCGGGGATAGTCAAAATACAGCCCAAGGTTACAACCCATGCTGCTGCAGGAATACCACCGGGGATATATTTGGACATCAGCATACCAACAAAAGCAATAACTGCCAAAATCAGCAAGCCGGGAATAGACTCTATAATATTTGCCTTAGTTCCCAATACATTGGAGAACAAGCTCATGAAGGTTACAATAGCTAAAATGATAATTGTATCTTTAATTTTCATTATGCTTCCTCTCCTTTCTTATCAGCTTCAGGCAGTACGCCATATTTTATCTTATAGAATCTCTTATAGAGCCATTCGGTCATCGGCAGGCCCAGCCATACGGACATATACAAACCGTCAAGACCAGAAAGCATATTACTTGCTGCGCCGAAAGCTGCCAGCTGATCAGCCATATCAGGATACATAGCAACCAAAGAGCCCACTGCAGCCGTCATCATGCTGGCAGAGCCTACGCCGGAGGCCATAGCCAGTGCATACGGATGAATCGGCAGTACAGAAGCAGCAACGCTGGCCATCAGGCCGAAGAAAATAGTACCGAAAACAGTACCGGCAATATAAACGCCCATAACGCCACGGCCTTCACTGCTGTCCAGGCCAAACTTTTCGCCGATAAGCGCAACGTTCGGCTCACGTGCGATAGAATGCGCCGCACCGATGGTTTCGCGTTTCAGGCCCAGGTAAACAGCAACAGGTACGCCCAAAAGCACAGTACCGAGGTTACCGAACTCCTGCAGAATCAGCGCCGGAGAAGCAGCCAGAATCTTCGGCAGGGTAGGACCTACCAGCGTACCATAGCGTGCCATCAAAAGCATCAGCGTTACGCCGACAAGACTGCTGGCATCCAGCATTTCCTTTCTGCCGGACAGGTTCAAAAATTTAGGTGTTGTCAAAATACCCAAAAGCAGAGCGTACAGCATCGGCAGCAATACGATACGACCGATACCGAACTTCAGGGTATGAGTGCCGATCAGCTCGGAAACAATGATCAGCGCCAGAATTATGGCATGTAATTTAATATTCTTCATTACATTCCCTCCCACAATTTTTTTATTTTTATCTATTAAAATAGCTTTCTAACTTTGCAATATACTCTTCCTTGGTCAGAATCGGCTTGAAGTCAGCCAGGATAGCCTTAGCCTCTTTCGCATCATCATACAGCAAATCTATCAGCATCATCGCAAAGGCTTTGGCAGGCAGCAGCACAGCAGCATTAAAATCTACCATATGGAAGTCAGGTGTATGCAGCAGGCCGTCCGTACCACCGATAAACGGATGGATAACAGGCATCAGATGTGATACGTCACCCATATCGGTGGAGGCGCTGAAATGACCGGCATCCTTTATCTCTACATCCGGATAAGCAATTTTCGCATTTGCTGCAAACAGCTCATTCATACGCTTGTTGCAGCTCAACGGGAACATGCCGGGCAGTGTTTCGATAACAGTCTGTGCGCCGACAGCATCACCGCCGGCCTTAAGCGCTGCGTCAACGCGCGTATGGGTAGAATCAATAGCATCCATGGTTTTCGCACGCACATACAGCTCCAGGCGTACATCATCAGGCACGGAATTTACAAAGTCGCCACCCTTAGTAATAATCGGGTGTACACGCACTACATCCTGCTCGCGGAAGGTTTCACGCAAAGCGTTGATGCCCATCAGACCCAGGCAGGCAGCATTCAGCGCGTTAACACCTTCATGCGGAGCGTCGGCTGCATGAGCGGTTTTACCGATATAGCGAACAGTTTTACCTACAAAGCCGTTGCTGCTTTCACCGATAGAAACCGTAGGCTTCGGCATATTTTTATCGGCATGCATCTGCATGGCCATATCAATATCATCAAAAGCGCCTTCATAAATCAGCTCACCCTTTCCGCTCATAAAATGCAGCTTGCCGGACTCCACTAACTTTTTGCGGTACGCAATTTCGATATATTCCTCAGCAGGAACACCGAAGAACACAACGTCACCGGCCAGCTCCGGCAGAACGCCGGATTTTACGATGCCGCAGGCAGCAGCAAGCATGGTGGAAATCTGCAGATTATGGCCACAGGCATGCGCTGCGCCTGTGGCAGGATCAGCCTTCGGGCTTGTCGGGCATCCAACTGCATCCAGCTCGCCTAAAACGGCAGCTGTCGGTCCGGGCTTGCCGCCTTTCGCACGTCCCTTAACACCATTGATTGCCAAGCCGGTCTGCGGCTCCAAGCCCAGGTCGCGCATAAATTCTGCAACCTTGGCAGCGGTTTTGACTTCCTTGAAGCCTAATTCCGGTTCATCGTTGATGCTGGCACAAATAGCCTTTATCTTATCTGCATATGCGTCAATTGCAGCACACGCTTTTTCTTTTAAAATTTCTTTTGTCATTTTAGTGCGCCTCCAGCGTACCTGTCTTTTCAACAAGTACATAAATAAAAATTTTTAAGTATTTACCTAAATTATAGCATAATTATAGGTAAAGTCAAATCAGGAAACTTGCAAAGGAAATCATTGCCTCATAGTGTGTAATTTGATGCATTATCAGCCGTTTTCAGAATTTTGTCCACTAAATAAGCGCAGAAAAATGTTCACCAATCATATTTTTGTTAAGTTTTACAGTTTTTCTGTTTACTATTCACTAATTTCTGTGCTAAAATATAAAAATGGTATTTGTCGGCAGAAAGAGCTTGTCTTAGCACAGCTAAATGCTGACAACTACAGCACATGTTGATATAATATAAAGAAAGGAGTCTTGACATGTTTGCTCAGATGAAAAAAGATATTGATGCCATTATGCTGCGCGACCCGGCCGCAAAAACAAGACTGGAGGCCGCACTGTGTTATCCCGGGCTACATGCCATCTGGCTCCATCGTATAGCGCATCACTTTTATCTGAAGGGCTGGGTAGTATTCCCACGCCTGCTTAATACATTTTCCCGCTTTCTTACCGGTATTGACATCCATCCCGGTGCTAAACTTGGCCCTGGTCTTTTTATTGACCACGGTATGGGACTTGTTATCGGTGAAACTGCCGAGCTTGGCAGCAATGTCACGCTCTATCAGGGAGTTACCCTTGGCGGTACTGGCAAGGAAAAGGGTAAGCGCCATCCCACCATCGGCAACAATGTTGTTGTTTCCAGCGGTGCGAAGGTGCTCGGTTCCTTCAAGGTAGGCGACAATTCCAAAATTGGCAGTGGCAGCGTAGTTCTTAAAGAGGTTCCGCCCAATTCCGTCGTTGTTGGTGTACCCGGACGTGTTGTAACACGCAATGGTGTACGTATTGCCTCCAACAATGATGCCGAAAGCATGATTGACCTGAACCATGATAAGCTGCCTGATCCGGTAGCAGATTATGAAGAGCTGCTTGCCAAGCATATGGAAGAAATTAACGGCCGCCTCAAGGAACTGGAAAATCTTATTTATGACACTCAAAGTAAGCATTATGACTAAAAAGAGGTAGAAAAATGAGCAGAACAATGACCACAGCAGAAGCCATTCAGGAAGCACGCCGCTGCCTGAACTGTGCGCGCCCTACATGCCGCACCGGCTGTCCGATTGAAAACAATATTCCCGGCTTTATCCGTGCCTTAAGCGAAGGTAATATCGGTATGGCTTACGAAATTATTTCCGAACGCAGCAATCTGCCCGCTATCTGCGGACGTGTCTGCCCTCATGAGCGGCAGTGTGAAGCACATTGCGTGCTGACCAAAAAGAAATGCGGTATTGAAATCGGCAGCTTGGAAATGTTCGTTGCTGATTTTGCCCATAACAATGATTTAAAGCCCACACAGCCATCAAGCAAGCTGCGCGGTAAGGTTGCCGTAATCGGCTCCGGCCCGGCAGGTCTTACCGTTGCCGGTGATTTAGCCAAAATGGACTTCGATGTTACTATTTTCGAAGCACAAAGCGAGCCCGGCGGCGTATTGCTTTTCGGCATTCCGGAATTCCGTCTGCAAAAGGATGTTGTCCGCCGTGAAATCAGCGAGCTGCAGCACATCGGCGTAGAAATACGCACCAAGCAGCTTGCCGGCGTAGATTTTACCGTAGATGACCTTTTTGCCCAAGGCTACGATGCAATTTTCATGGGCACAGGCACCTCCCTGCCGCGCACGCTGGATATCCCCGGCAAGGAGCTGTCCGGTATTTTGACCGCAACCTACTTCCTGCGTATGGTTGTACTGGCTGACGGAGGCAAGCTGGATGCCAGCGAAACACTGCTGCACACCGGTGACAACGTTATCGTTGTCGGCGCAGGCAACGTTGCTATGGATGCTGCCCGTACCTCCATCCGCCGCGGCGCCAAAAACGTCACCATCGTCTACCACAAAACGGAAGCTGAAATTTCTGCTTTTCCATCTGAATATGAAGCCGCTGTTGCCGAAGGTGTACAGTTCCGCTTCCTGAAGCAGCCTATCGCTTACTTCAATAAGAAGCAGATGCGCGCCTTAAAGAATATCCGCCGTCAGGCTACGGCAGCGGACGAAACCAAATTGGCCGGCTTATTGCTGCAAAACATCACCAAAACCGAAAACGGTGAGTTTATTGCAGAAGGCGGTCAGGAGCTTATCCCCTGCGACTGCGTTATCCTCGCAGTAGGCCAGAAACCCGCAGCACGTATTGTTTCCAGTACCAAAGGTATTCAGGTTGATAAGCAGGGCTTTGTTATTACCCGTGACCGTCCCTACGGCATGACTACCCGCGCCGGTGTCTTCAGCAGCGGCGATGTGGTACATGGTCCTGCTACCGTCGTATTGGCGATGAAGGAATCGAAGAAGGTAGCTGCAGGCATTGCGCAATATGTTGATGCCAAAAAGCTGCTGGAAGACTGCACTATGGATTCCACTACTCTGTAATACAAAAAGCATACAAAAACCGTCATTTCCCCAACAAGCTGAGGAAATGACGGTTTTCTTTACTTTATTCGCTATATTTTCTATATGCGGTGTGGTTGGTGCAGCCGACAATGTTATTGATAGCAAAGCCATGCTTGAGCGCAGCAGTGACAAATTTCTTTGCCTGCAGCACAGCTTCCTTCATGCTCAGGCCGTCTGCCAAACCTGCAGTGATTGCTGCCGAGAAGGTGCAGCCTGCGCCATGGTTGTAGGAAGGATAAATCTTCGGCACAGCCATTTCTGTGAATTCCTTGCCATCGTAGAAAATATCAATAGCGGAATTATCGCTCAGACGCTCGCCGCCCTTGATAACAACGCTCTTGGCACCGGCAGCAACCATTTTCTCTGCTGCTTCCTTAATCTGCTCTACAGTAGTAACCTCCGGCATATCCGCAAGATAAGCAGCCTCCACGGTATTAGGTGTAATAACATCGCAGCGCGGCATCAGCAGCTTTTTGATAGATTCTGCCGCATCCGGCACCAGAATCAGGTCACAACCCTTGCAGACCATAACCGGATCAATAACAACGTTCTGCAAATTGTACTTATCAATAGTTGCCGCAACCAGTTCTACCAGCTCAGCACTTCCCAGCATACCGGTTTTCATCGCATTGATGCCAACGCCTTCAATCGCTGTCACCAGCTGCTTTTCTACCAAATCCAAGGGCAACGGGAATACGCTGTGCTCCCAGGTAGTAGGATGCATAGTAACAATGCAGGTCAAAGCAGGCATACCATAAACGCCCAGCTCCTCCATAGTTTTAATATCCGCTTCCATACCGGCGCCGCCGCTTGTATCGCTGCCGGCAATAGTCAATGCTTTATTCATCAAGGTCATAAAGACACACTCCTTCACTTTAATAATGTAATCATTATAACCTATCGGCTGGCATCTGAATAAGCTCAATTTATGGATATTTAATATGGTCAGTTCAGACTATCGTTTATAAAAGAGCAAAACTGGCGCAAACTTTTTAGAAGGTATAAGTGTAGGTCACATGCACCATGCGCGGCAGGCAGTAATACTTGGTAGTAGCGCCAGGATTGCTTACGATATCATCGCGGTCGAAAATATTCTCCACGCCAAGCTCTACCGTGCTGCTCTTGTCAAGCTTATAGCCGGCAATAAAGTTTACCGGCAGCAAATCGCCCCAGCCACTGGCTCTATCCGTAGTAAACATGCCTGTCAGCGCAGCATTGAACTTAGCATCATGGTATTTAATACTTGCATTGTATTGCTCGCGTGCAAATTTACGCTCCCAAACACCTTCCTTGTTTTTGCCCATAGGATTACAGAAATTAGCACCCAGAGAGTAGCTGTATTTACTGCCAAAATCCTTCTCATAGGTCAATTCCAGGCCTTTGTTTTTAAAGGACATATTGCGTGTTACATATGGATCTTCTATACTTCCATCACCGTCATATTCAATTGTGTCTAAATCCATATAATACAGCGCTGTTTTGAACATACTGGTCTTGGAGCTCTTTTTATAACCAAACTCATAGGTCCAGCCTTCTTCAGGCTCCAGAAATGGATTAGCAGTAAAGTTAGCACCACCACCGCCATAAATCTGCGTAAAAGTAGGCATCTTAAAGGATTTTGCCGCATTGGCATATAAGCTGCTGTTGTTATCCAGCTTCTTCAGCAAAGCAAACTGCGGTGTAAAGGCATTATAACGCTTATTGGCCTCGACAACAGTTTCGCGAGCACCTACGGTAGCAGTATAGCCTGCGCCAAGATTCTTAGACAGCTGCGCAAATACCGCGTAATTCGTTCGGAATTCATTAATCTTCGTACCTGGCTTGATTTTTTTAGCTACGGTAATATCATTTTTATAAGAATCACGGGAGATTGTCGTACCAACAATAACATCACCAAAATTACCTGTAAGCTGCTTTTGCAAATCAAGGCCTATGGTATCAAAGCGTAAATGATCGAGCTTAGTCCATTTAGAGTCCTTAACATTATAGGTCTGATTTCTGCGATTGCTGCGGTTATAAAACAAATTGGCACTCACGCTGTCATCCTTATATTGTAAGCGTGAAAAATCATCAATATAATGATAATTGGCGTCCTCAGTAAGCTTGCTCCAGGTTTTTTCAAACTGATCGTAGGAATACTTGCTGTCGTTATGCTGGTGCGAGAAGCTCCAATTATCATCAAATTTATAGCTGGCAGTAAAGGACTTTTTGTTTAAATCGTTAATCTGCTTATATTTACTGCTATAACCCTTCAGCGGGTCGCTTTGCTCCAGCGCTACTGCAAAATTCAGCTTGTCGGCATTTAATGTCAGCGCTGCTTTTTCCCTGCCGTATTCGCCCTTAGTCAGAGATAAGGTGTTGGGCATTTTCTTTTTCGTGATGATATTGATAACACCGGTAGAAGCCTCGGAACCGTAAAGTGTAGAAGCAGCACCCTTAACAATTTCTACGCGAGCAATAGATTCTACAGGAATGGAATCCAGATAATAGCTTTCATTGATATTGGCAGGCATACCGTCAATCATTACCACAGTGCCTTTATTCGCACCGCGCATCAGAACCTTGGCATTCATGCCACCAAGCGATTGGCTGCCGCCATAGGAGTAGGTAGTCACACCACTTTGCAGACGCAAAGCATCAAAAAGATTAGAAGCGCCTGTTTCAGCAAGCTGCTTCTGTGATACGGTTGTAACGGAAGCAGGCGTATCTACATCACGCTTGCTTTCACGCTGCGCGGTAACAACCATGGTATCAAGATTGTATGTCTGTAAGTCATCGGCAAACGCCGGAGCCGCAAAAGATATATTAGCAGCCAGCATTGTGGCTGCCAGTAAAAACTGGGTATTTTTTCTCATATATATTCATCCTCTCATGTGCATAAAACATCTGCCAAATATAAATTTATAACACTTTTAAGGATGCTTGTCAATAGGGTTTTGTAAACCTGGTTAAGTGCCACTTTTAGTGCTTTTTAGATATTTTTTTATATTTTCAACAATAAACTCTTTTTTCTCTATAGGAAACTTAATCGGTTTAAATTCATCTGTTCCAAATGCATCTACATACTCAAACCAAGGACCTTCACAAAAAATATTCATATCACAATTAATACAATCATCGCCCTTTTTCTTAATGGACGTTCTCACTTCACTCCACTGAAATGTATCCTCTTTAACTTGTGTGCAAAGAGTATCTCCATCAAAATATTTAAGTTCACCCACCAATTGCATATGATTTGGAATGATACAAAAAGGAACAGCTTCGAATTCAACATTTGCATTATATTCTTTTGCTGTAAAAATCAATTTCTCTAAAATAGGTTGCAAATATGAATATTGTGGCATTACTTCATCAAAATTCTTTCTAGCTGCTCCCTGACCATGTGGGAAGGCAAAACAAAAATACTTAACACCTAATTGTGATCCAACTTTTACAATACCAGGTAACTCTTCCGCATTAATTTTTGAAATTACAATTTTTAATACCACAAGTTTGCCTAAATCGCACATTGCCTTAATGCCTTTACATGTTTCATCAAAACTTCCTTTAACCTGCGTTATTTCATCATGAACTTTTGAACTTTCCCCATGTAATGCAACAACAAATCTAATATTCTTCACATTCCTAACAGCTTGTACTATTTCAGGATTAGCTAATTGCCTTCCATTGGTTTGGATTGTAATATTAAGATTATTATCCGTGCATTTTTTTATCAATTCTTCAAAATCTTTTCGAATTGTCACTTCTCCACCAGTAAGAACAATACTGTCAATTCCTTCTAATAATGCATCATCTATTTGCTTGATACATTCTTCTGTCGTAAGATTTATACTTGTTTTTTGTTCAATAAGCCTGTCTTTACTATCGTCTATCACACAATGCTTACACCGATTATTGCAAGCATATCCGACTTTTAAGTCATATGTTAACATTTATATCCCTCCATATACTTACTAACATTATAAATTTGTTTTTTATCTAATTCACTGATTTTTTTAAGTGGTGAAATATCAGAAATACAATCAGGTATATCTTCCTTTATTTCTCCCAGCGTTCCTAACATCCATTTTTCAGCAGAGACTCCTGCAACTAATTTTTTTAATCCAATTTTACTAATTCCAGTTTCTTGGCATGAATGACAAGGAGTCTTTGTTACATCAACGCCCTCATATATGCTCTCTTCACACAAAACCTTAGTACCATTACAGAATGGACAAGGATCTTGTTTCCTTAGTTTATTTAATTCCGTATTTATTTTTTTATAGCCAATTATCTCATAAGCATAAGAAGCTGGTTTTAGCTTTCCTTTAGCAAAAAATTTCTTCAGCATTGTATCTTTAGTTTCATTCATTCCATCATAATCTAATAGAATCACACTATTTTTTTCACCAATGTGTTCTAAGTCGCTGGAAATCCACCCCATAAATGGTGCTGCATTCTTTAAAACCACTTTATACCCTATTAAATTTCTAAATTCTATTTCTTTAATTTTTAACCTTACTTGCTCTATTTGGGTAAAAGTAGAAACATCATCATTTAAGTTTTTATCCTGTCCAACAATTTTAGAAATCTCATCTACAATCTTAATACTATCAAAATCATTTTTAACTTTTTTCATTGTAGATATGATATACTCACGGATATCTGTACTGTTTTTAATTATTAAAGAATGATTATGTTTCAAAATAGTTCCATTGCACATTGGACAAATAATGTCTTTTTTGCTTTCAATCATTTCATTTTTCAATTTTGACTTTGATGGTCTCATATACTTAGTAACCAGATGTACAATTCCCTGCCACTTCCTTTGTGTTTTCTTAGCCTTATCATAAAAGGAAGCTTTCCAATACCCATAAAGAAATATATTTTTTTCTTCTTCATTCATTTCAGAATAAGCATCTGATAAATCATAATTTGTTTCTCTTTTTATTTCTTTAAATAAAAACTTGATTTTTGAATAATTATATTTCTTTAATGCGACCATTACCTCTTCTTTGAGTAATCCATTCCATAAACCTTTTGACTCATCTTGAACAACAGTATTAAAATCTATTGTTTGTATATGACCTGTTCCCTTGCAACATTCACATAGATTGTCTATGGAAAAAAAATCAAAATCAGTTACATTTTTAGTCTTACTTTCAGTGATTAAATAATTAATCATACCTGAAATTTCATAAAGAAATGTATTTTTGCTATAAATATTGCTTTCTAAATCTATAACAATCATTGGTTCTACAATATCAGCATCATAATCACCATAAATCCATTGTGCTGTAGAAGATAATTTTTTTAGCAACCCCCCTTTGAATTTACATTCATAATCTTCAAATACTTTTTCTATATCATTATTGATAACATTGATACCATTTGTTTTACTGATATTGAGTTTGGATGATAATTTAGGGCAATCTACGTTCAAGCAACATCTTTCGGCCCATTCTCTTCCACTTACTACATTTAGTGAACTTACATCATCCTTCGTTCGCTTTCCAAAATCAATGATATAATCGCTACATTTTAATATATAATCATTATGCTCAATGATTAAAATAGTATTTTTTGAGTCATCAAGCACAGTTTTCAGCATTTTCATTAATAAATTAAGAATATTTTGAGATAATCCTTTAGATGGCTCATCAAAAATCAATAATATTTCGTTATCCACATTTTCTGACAATTTTGAAACAAGATGTAAACATTGAAATTCCCCCGTTGATAACGTTTGAACCTTTCTATCCAATGACAAATATCCTAACCCTAACTCTATCAACATATCTAATTTTGAAAGTATGTTCTTCTCTTTTTTTATATAATTTCTTAAATCAGATATTTCCATTGAAAAAATATCTTCCCCGTATTTATCTAATTTCTTTTTTATATCCAAGAATGTCGCAACTGTAGACCTAGATGTAATTGATTGATTTCTGTCTTGACCAATAACTTCACATTTGACAGATTTATAATTCTTCAGGAAATACGGAACCATACACTCATTTACCAATGTTGATTTTCCACAACCTGATTCACCAGTTATGGTAGTAATTCTATTCTTTGGTATTTTTAGTTCCTCAATGTTTATATTTCTTTTACTCATTCCTTTAAAGATATAATAATCATCCGGCTGCTCATTTATTATATCCCGATACATTGGTAATGGTCTAGGCGACTCTTCAACAATTTTACCGCCATCTTTTCCACTTTTAGGTCCAAAATATAAATGTGAATCCGTTGATTTCAATACTATATCCGAATGGTCAATTAACCACACTTGATTGCTAGTCCCCAATATTGATATTTCTTTTAAAACATTTACCAAGCTATTTCTATCCAGTCCAATAGAAACCTCATCAATAATAATTAACGAGTTGATACATTGTGCCATAAATTCAGCCAATAATAATCTAACGGTTTCGCCACCAGAAAGCGTACTCATTACTCTATCAAGTGATAAATATCCAATATTCAATTTCACCATATTGATTAAAATATTTTTTTTAGTATCAGTAATATTTAAATCTTCCACGATTTTTAATAAATCTTCTGCAGCCATCGAATTTATTTCAATAATGGTTTGAGCTTTTAATTTGGTTTTTATTTTATAATCCACAACTTTACTTGAATATCTCGTTCCGTTACAAAGTTTACATGTATTTCCTGCTGTTGAACCTCGTCCCTTACATTGTTCACACCAAGTAATTGAATTGTTAAATGAGAAATATTCTGATGCTAGTCCAAATTCATTTGCAAATCTTTGTCTTATTTCCTTAAAAATTCCTGTATGAGTTCCAACTGTTGACCTTGGATTTGAAGCAAAACCTGTCTTTCCTAAATAAAACACTAATGGCATATCTTCAATTCTTTGCGCTGAATAATTTGAAACAATCTTGTCCCCAAATAAAAATCTATATTCTGATTTCGGTAACAAAGTTACCACTCTTTTTAATGATTCTTCTGATATAGTAGAACAAAACGTAGATTTCCCTGAACCAGAAAGTCCACCTATTCCAATTGAAACATTTGTAGGTAGATCACATGAAACAGATTTTATGTTGTTCGCTAATAGATTATTGACTTTCATTTTTCATCCTCCTCACAAATTCACATAAATCCCTTCTTGCATCACAAAATGTGCTATCCTTAAATTCTACCAAACATCCACCACCACAAAACTCATAAATGTCACAATTTAGGCACTTACTATCCAGCTTAGGAAAATTATTTGGTATAACATGGTCACAATAATCACTTATTTCATTTTTTCCATAAAAAGTTTTAAAATAAGAGCATTTATGTGTGTCTGATAGATAAATACATAATCTATTCTTTCTTGGTGAAAACAACGCGTTCAATGGTTGTATATTTATCTTTTTATACCATCCCTTTTGAATCCATTTTAATGTAACACTTTTCAAAAGTTCTACATATTCTTGTTCTGTAATGAAAGGCTCACTATCTTCACTAATTCCTCTGTACTTATTTATTGTTAAACTTTTAATTCCCATTTTAATTAGTTCTTCAATATACATCTCAAAATACTTTGAATTATATTTGTGAGCGACAGCGACTATGCCGATATTATTTATGGAATTACTATATTTTTTTAAATTTTCCATAACAATTTTTCTATATTCAAATCCCTGACTTTTTCTTAAGTCCTTGTCTCCTCTTGGATCTAGCGAAATTGATAAAGAAATATTTGGTTCATATTGCCTAAGTAAATATATCCATTCATCATTAAGCAATGTCCCATTTGTCTGGAATTGTATTTTATAGTCATATTTGAAATTTTGTTTTATATATTCCAAGCATTTTCTTACTTCATTATATTTTGCAAGAAAAGGTTCTCCGCCATGAAACAAAATAAATACATGCTTATATTCCACAAATTGTCTTAAGTAATCTATGACATCCTCTCCAGTAACTCCATAAATATTCTTATGGCTATCTTCAGTAATATGCTCGTAACAATACTCACATTTCATATTACATGCAGTTCCAACCATTTTAATCATTATTGTCACAGATTTTATTTTCTTTTCTAATTGCATTTATATATATCCTATCTGCTAGTTCTACCGATTTCTTTTTCAAATTTTGAACATCAATATTTTCTATGATAATTTTCTCCATAAAAATAGCATTATTATAACTCAAATAATACTCTCGAAAATACCTGAGATACTCTAATGACTCTCTCCAAGTTCTAGGAATATTTCTTTTTTCTATTCTATCATCAGCTACCTCAGGTGAAACATCGACAATAATAAACAAATCCCACTTAGATATTTGTTCACCCTCACCCAATGCTTCTTCCTTATTAAAAACCTTATAATAAGTTGCCTTGTCTGTCACCAGCCCTCTTATTAGAATTTTTATTCCTGGTAAAAGCTTGATTTCTTTTTCAGAAGCAATTCTATTTTTTGTCAAAAAATCTTTAACTGTTTTCTCATTTCCTTCATATATCAAATCTTCAACAAATTTTTTTGCCTCTAATCCACATTCCAACCTCGAATTTGGCTCCCCAGTAATAGATATTGTTGATTCATCACCAAACAAAAATCTTTTCTTTAATTCTCTAGCAAAAAATCTTGCAAAAGTATCTTTACCACTTCCATCTATACCTTCTATTAAAATAGTTAAATTAGGAGCTTTTACTTTTCTTAAATCTTTATCTGAAAACTTTTTTAAGTATGAGATTTGCTCCTGATTTAAAAACAATTTATTGTTATAGACATATTCAATAACCTCTTTGTCTGAATCTCCAAATCCAATTGTTCCTAAGAAAATATTTGCTAAATCATCTCTTTTTTGTTCCAATAACCAGCCATAGAACCTAAAGTATTCATCTTCCGGTAAATACACCAAATCCATTTCCTCAAGAAATATATGTTTATCCATTATATCAACGTCAGAATCGACTGTAAGCAAAAAATGTTTTTGTTTTATATGTGGTATATATTTTATTATATTTCCAAGCCTTACCCCTGATGTAATACCCATCATAATCGAAGATAATATTCTATCTTTTTTATTAACTCTTTCTTTTAAAATTACTTTTTCTTCTTCATATCTGCATATGTACGAGGTATTACCAATATAACTGACACTATTATGCCCGATCCCTATTATATTTCCGTTTTTCTCATACTCTAATTTAGAATATTTCGATTGCTCACAACCATCTTTTATAAATATATATTTTGACTTTCCTAAAGTATGATAACCACGAATATTTTCCTTTATCCAACTCAAAGTATCTAAAACATCAATTAATCTATTTTTCCCTCTTCCCTTAGTATTAGGATAAAACGTTACTGTTTCAGGCTGTAATGAGTTAATGTTTTCTAAATCAACAACTTGAATTTTCGTATCGAATATCAAATCAATATTTATAACTCTCTTAATATCACTTTTTCTTATATTCGTTACAATATCAACTACATTTTTCGCCTGATAACTTGTTCTTCGATAACTCTTTTTTACATCTTCATCAAAAGATTGAACACCTATAGAATACCTTGTAAAAAAATCATTATTGATATAGTCAAAATTACACATTCCCGGATGAATTTCAATTGAAATTTCTCTTGCGTTAATGTTGTATTTTTTAATCAATTTCTTTATTTGGTTACATTGTTCATCTGTTAATAAAGACGGGGTTCCCCCACCAAAATATATGCTATCATATTCGGTTATTCCAGTTTTTTTAAAAACATCTTCTAATTGAGATATAACCATTTCAAGATACTGCTGGGGAATTTCTTTATACCCAAACGAAATATTATCAATATAATGACAATACGTACAAGGAAGTTTGCAAAAAGGAAAATTAATATATATCGCGTTGTCCAATTTGCTAATCATACTGTATTCTAACATCAAATTTACCTTCTATTATATTTTTAGTTTTTTAAAACACTCATATAACTTGTGTTTAGATTCGCAAAATTCTTTTTTTAATTCTATATTATTTCTAAAATAATATCTTTGAGAGATACAGCCTCCATTACAAAAATCATGTATATCACATTCATCGCATTCACAAATAATTTGCTGTAAAACAGATTCATTTTCATTTTTTAATGATTGCTTTATATGTTGTTCCAAAGAACTTTTTTCGTTAAGTTCATTAACTGTTGAAACGGCAAATTCATTTACAGAAAAACAGTCACATGGACCTATTTTACCATCAGGATAAACACTAATATAATTAAAGCATTTTCTCTTAGAGTAATTGCAGTATTTTGATTCCTTTCCATTGATTATCTGAATAATACTTAGTAATGGCTCAATGGCTATCCTTCTATATAGTCCCGTTTGAATATAGTAAAATGCACTTTTCTCTATAAAGTCAGCATATTCCATTGGTGTAATACTATCCTCAGTAAGTTTATTATTTTCAACATTAAAAAGAGCATTTATCTTCACAAAACGTACATTGGGAATTTCTCTAATCATATCAATATACTCACGATAATATGGTAATGATTGTTTTGAAATAACGCTAAGCATTCCCGCTGAAATGTCTCTTTTTTTAAGCAACCTATATGCTTGTACTACTTTAGTAAATGTATTATTTCCATTACAATCTACTCTATGAGAGTTCATTATTTCAGTTCCATCCAAACTTATTGCAATTTCTATTTCTAACTCTTTATACTGTTCAAAAATTAAATCAATCCACTCTTCATCTAATAAAGTACCATTTGTCTGAATACGAACTGCAATAACTTTATTGGGATAATAATCTCGAATAACATCTAGTAATTCTGAAAATTTCTTTTTCCCAACAATTAAAGGCTCTCCCCCATGAAAAACAACTGAACAATTATTTTTTATTCCTTCAATAAGTGATTTTAACATGTCAGGTGTTATTGCTTCATGAGCAACCCTTTTCGCTTGTTCAAAACAATATTCACAATTGATATTGCAAGCATTTCCAGCTGTTTTTATTATCAAATTTATATTACTATTCTCATTAAACAAATCTATCATTATCCTACTTTTGCTCCTTTATATATTTTTCGATATGATATGAAAAAATGGGAAAAATATTAGGAAAAACAACATCATTATCCAATGTATATCTGAGTAAATCAAAGAAGAATACATAAAGATTATCCGTTCTTCCTTGCAATTTAAATAAATCAAATCCCATATTGATTAGATTTGATATTTCTTCATTTGTCAAAGAAGTATTCCTGAACATTAATTTTTGTTGCTTTATTTCAGGAATCATATCACATGAATCTAAAAATTTGCTATCAATATATCTGTTTTCTGTCTGAGCAATTTGCTCTTTTGAAATTGCTTTATAATGTTCTTTTCTAATCTTGCAGTTAATTTTACAACGCTCATTTACTATTATTTCAGCATTATTTTTAGGAACAGTTTTCAATAATTTTAAATCAAAATTATCATCTGGATGAATTACATATTTTTCATATTCCGATGATAACTGCTGGTAATATGCACTTGTTCTATTGTCCTCAAATGCTGTCATAATTACCGATGCATGTATCTTTATGTTTGAATATTTTTCCATAATATAATCTTTTAGAACACTACTTGATATTATGGCTCCACCACCAATTTCATCCAATATCTCTAATACCTGATTACATTTTTTGTCCTTTAAATCAAATGAGTCTATATAAATATTTGAAAATGTTAGTAATGGAGTAATTCCTTTTTCAACTGATGTGTATAATTCTTTCTCAATTCCGCTCATAGAGAAATCATTATTATACTTGTTTAATATAAGCCTTCCATTATTCCATCTCAATTGAGGTGCTCCATACATATATTTAATAGGAATCTTATACCCAGTTTTGTCAAACACAATATCTAGCAACTTATACATCAAATCAGAGAACAAAAAAATTCCAGGCACATTTAATGTAATTGATTTATGGCCTGCAGCATTTTGCCTCTGTGGAATCATCATTTCATCATTCATATACAACATCCCCAACATAATATTAAAAAGGAAGAGCCAAATGTTTCCATTTGGCTCTATACTTTGCAAAGTAAATACTAAACTGAAAAATTCTTACCAGTTACTATGATCATCTGTATGAAAAGCTCCCAATCCTGTATTGAGATACTCCTCTCTCTTCTCTAGGAAGCTTAAAAACTCAGATACAGCTTCACTTGAAATTACAACACTGTCACTCTGCTCATTAATTACATTAGTTTCCATGATAAAACACCAATCCTTTCTGATTACATTGTAATATAAATATATCTAAATTGCAATAAGACGTTGCACACTTTTTAAAGATTAGGATGCATAGATCTTATCCAATTCAAGGTCACATAGTTCATCTGGAGTTTTATATACCAGAATCTTCCTTGGAAGTAAATAACACTAACCAGCTATAAACATATTAGCTTCGTAGCTATAATTGTTAATCCTCTTGCCTTTACGAATGAATCTTCTAAGCAAGCCATTATAGCACTCATTACTTCCTCTTTCACAAGAACTGTAAGGATGTGCGCAGTATATATTTGTAGAAGTGTCAGTCTCTTTTTGCGAGAGTTCTGCGAATTCACTTCCATTATCGCTAGTAATTGTCTTAAACACCTGACTGAATTTAGTACCATAGTATTCCTTTAGGTAATCAATGCCTTTGTTAACAGCAAAGGATGTTTTGCCGTGGGAAGTTTGAGTATTCAATTTTTCAGGTATGTAATTTCATTATACAACAATCCTAATATTAATATAACATATTGTGGTTCTATGTCAAAACTTAGTATGAGTTTGCATCTTCTGTCCCTCCAAACTAATTATCTTGTTAATAGTTTTATATTTTTCTTCAAACAAAAAGTACCACTCCTTATCTCTCACCTTATATTATGCACTAAAACGGTGTCTCGTGCGGTGCTTTAGATTTTATATATGTGGAATATATTTGACATAAATGCTGTAAACTTCCTTACTTACCGATAACATATAATAAGTTGCGCAAATTCAATTCAAAAAGATAGACATAGAGACTACCTTTGCTTACAATTAAGTTACCACACAAAACTTGAAAGAAGGTAGAATCTATGTCTGGTAACATTATACAATTAAACGAGCAATTTATCCACAACGAATTGAAAACTATTGTAAAAAATAGTGTAGAAGAAACTCTCAATGCTCTTTCGGACGCTGAAGCTGACAAACTTGTACAAGCTGAACGCTACGCACGTGAGCAAACAAGAAAAGGTTATCGTGCCGGACATTACGAAAGATCATTCTCTACACAAGCTGGTGACGTTACTTTAAAAGTACCTAAATTAAAGGGTCTCACCTTTGAGTCTGCTATTATTCAGCGTTACCAAAGACGTGAATGCTCTGTGGAAGAAGCCTTGGTAGAAATGTATCTTGCCGGCGTTTCTATGCGTCGTGTTGAAAGTATTACAGAGATTCTCTGGGGACAGAAGGTTTCAGCCGGAACCATTAGCAATCTGAATCAAAAATGCTTTGCTCAAATTGAAGAATGGCGCTCCAGGAAGCTTACAGAAAAGTACCCCTATGTCTTTGTAGACGGTATTTTTCTAAAAAGATGTTGGGGTGGATCCTTTGAAAACGCCTCTGTATTAGTTGCTATTGGTGTCACTGAAGATGGATACAGAGAAGTTATAGGTACAGCCGAGGGCCTTAAAGAAGATACCGAAAGCTGGAAAAATTTCTTTGTATGGCTGAAAAGCCGTGGCTTAGATGGCGTAAAACTTATAATTGGCGATAAAAATTTAGGCATGGTAGAAAGCATAGGTGAAGTGTTTCCAAATGCCAGATACCAACGCTGCACGGTGCATATGTACCGTAATATAAAACTGTCAAGTAAGTTGCCAAGATGCTCAAAGCAATTCATGCTCAGGAGAATAAAGCAGCAGCTAAAGAAAAGGCAAAATCAGTAATTTCCAGGTTACGTGAGATGAAACTTAACAAGGCTGCCGACAAACTAGAAAATGGTTTAGAGGAAACCTTGACCTATATGGATTTTCCGTCAGAGCATTGGCTGCGTATACGTACCAATAACGTTATTGAACGTGTAAACAGAAAAATAAAGCGTCGCACAAGAGTGATTGGCACGTTTCCTAATGGTGAATCAGCATTGATGCTTGTATGTGCAAGATTGCGTTATATAGCAAGCAATGATTGGGGCCAAAAACGTTACTTGAAGATGAAACATCTAACAGATATGCTTGCCGAAGAACTGTATTGCGAAGTAAAAATATCTTAAATTCAGCTAACTTAATAAGCAAAGGTATCTCAAGCAGAAGCTAGTTGATATTTAACGGTGAAGTGCACTAATCGTTAAACTTATATAACTAAACTTCTGCTAGGATGTCTGAAGAAATTTGCGCAAAACTATTGACAGTACTCTTACGGAACATTTCTTGCTCTGTCGAGGTTCATCAGTGACGAATAAAACTTCAAAACTTCAAAAAAATCACTCCGTAACCCTTAGTGGAACGGAGTGTGGAAATAAATTACAATTCAGTTGATTTATTTGAATTATTTTTTAGATATTCAATAAACAATGAGCATATACAAATATCATTTTCTTTAAAAGAGAAATACTTGTCTTCTGGATGTAGCTGAGAGATAACTGGTGTTTGCTTTGCATCTAAATCCTGTTGAAAGCATAAAAACGCTTCCGTAAGAGGTCCAAACATTTTAAGTGCATTTTTAAAATAAAACTTTCCTTTTTCTGATAATCCAGTTTTGTCAATTGTACACTCTTCCCTTGGGTTCAGTATTAATAGATTAATCGTCTCCTCTAATTTCCAGATATTTATATCCGTATACTGTTTCCATCTTTTAAATCCACATACAGGTGTGCAAAGAAGCACTGCATCTACTCGTTCATAATTTGATTTTATATAACTGTTAGAAGTAAAAGCGCCATTATCGCCCAAGAGATAGCCATACCATTCATCTAAATCTTGAGTGGTTTCAAGTGTAATGACTAAAATATTGAAATAGTTATCACCAAACGGAAACTTTTTTTGTGAATGTTCTAAGTAATCTTTAAGCTTGTTGTCTAATCTCGGAACGGCTTCTATTCCTGAATATTGACTGTTTTGCAAAGACGGCATCAAAACCTGCGTCAAGTTATTTATTATGCTTTTATAATTAAACTCATCAGGTATACGTTCGGCAAAAGATAGTTTTAATGTGTCATGAGATTCAATTCCCATGCGTTTACACATATTAGGGCATTTTACTTCAATGTTTATGGTTTTTCCGTTATAATCAGATGCACATTCTGGATTATAACCCCCATTATATTTAGGTTCATATTTAAAACTATCTGACAAACAGCATTTTCTCATTACATAATATATGACCGACAATTCACACATACACTGTAGATAAGACTGCTCATCTTGTGAACTACCAGAAAGTATTTTCTTCTCGATATCACTATATTGAGATTTTGATAATTTTGCTTTGAAATAATCCATCATCTCTATAAAATCAGAATAGAAACGATGATTAGTATTATATGCATCCGTCAATGGATAGCCGCTGTTTCCGTTTTTAATGCTGTCAAATAACGATGTCTTCACCCAATCACTCCCTTCCTCTTAAATTTATAATTGCAAACAGCATTAATCCACCAATCCACCTAAAAATCCCAAGACCGCACCTACGGCGGCACCTACTACCGGTCCAATGACAGGAATTAATCTACCAACAGTTGCCCCAGCTACAGCGCCTTTTGCAGCCCCAGCAAGTGCTTTTGACAAGGAACCTTTTATTTCTTGCTGAATTTCAACATTATAGTCTTCGATTTCATCGTTCTTTTTCCAGATCTCTGGGTTTTTATTTAAGCTGTCTGTAAACAAAAAGCGCTTGTTTTCTGGCATTCCTCGCAACATTGTCAGCAACAGCTTAGAAATATTGTAGTGATGCAAAGCAGAGTAATATATTGGTTGTGTAGAAATTCCAGTAGACTCCATAATTCTGTTTTTTACCGAGAGAACCTTTTCATTTAAAAAGGAAACCAATTGTTCTTCCGGTTGTTTTACATCATAATTCCAGTAACGTCCTTTGAGTGCCATATCACATTGATTAATTGCAATAATAATACGCTTGGTATCCCCAATGAACGGTACAATGACATTTTCAATTACTTCATACGCAGTTTTCATATCTCGATTTGAGCCGTCAATAAGAACAACCACCTCATCCACGACCAACTGACCGTTATTATCTTTGGCTTTCAACGCATTTGCAATTTCAACTGCATATCGTTTATCTTTTTCAGGATTGTCTCCCAAACCAGGGGTATCCCATAAAACCATGTTGTCAATTTCAAATTTCTGGATGGTTGCTGTTTCAGGGTCAACACTATACCCAACCTTCGCAACCTCAGTATTAAAAATCGCATTGATCGTTGAACTTTTCCCAACACCAGTTGCTCCAACAAACAAAATATTTAGTTTTTGTTGTTTTAATTGTTCAATATTTTTCAGCAGAATATCTCTATCTGATATTACTTGATTATTATCGGCTTCAATTTCACTTGAGATAGACTCTAAAATACTATTTCTCATGCAATATCCTCCTATTTTATCAATGGTCTTCTTTGAGGTGGCATATGATCAATAATAAAATCAAACACTGCTTGAACATTCCACCCATATTCAGCAGAATAATACACCGGTTTCATAATATTAATTCCTGTAGCTTCTCGTACTCTTTTCTGAATAGACATTGCCTGTTCCTCAAGAAAGGTAATCAATTGTGAATCTGGTGTTCGAGTAGAATGATTCCAATGTCGACCTTTCATAGCCACATCAGCTTGATTAATGATTACGAAAATCCTTTCTTTTTGGATATTGGGAACGACGACTTCATTGAGTAAAGTATATGTTGTACCCATATCCCTATTAGAACCCTCCACAATAACAATAACCATATCAATAAAACCGTATGTTATTCCATCAACAGAATAAGTTTTATACAGTAGCTCTGTCATTTTCTTTTTATGAATTTGGTCTATAGCAACACCATCACCCAATCCAGGTGTATCCCATACTCGAAAAAAATCATTCAATTTGTATGCATCCAGTTCCATAGTTTCAGGGTCGACACCATCGCCAACTTTAGCAACAGTTCTTTGAAAAAATGCGTTTAAAGTGGTTGACTTTCCAGCTCCAGTAACTCCAGTGACCATTACGTCAAGTGGTCGTATCTGCATTTTTCGTAAATTATCATCAATATCGGTTGTTCTATAAGTGCTGAAATTTATTGCCATTTTCTCTGCTCCTCATACAAATACTCCATCATCTCAACATACAAGTCCTTGCATTTTTCATTTTCGCCCACCTCGATGTACCCCAAACATTTTGCAAGATAATTATCATTAAGATGACGATATATTTCTGTACGATTTTTCTGATTGTTTATCAACTCAACAACCGCAGGAGCTGTCTTGTAATACCTATCAATAAGCTCTTTTCCGTCTGGTTGATTAATGAGCCAATTATCTCGGAAACCTCTAAATGCTGTCAGTTCATAACAATCATCAGGTTTTCCGTATTCTTCGCAAATAGCGGTTGTAATGTAGCAACCACCGCCACCACCACTACTTCTACTTCCGCCACCAAAAATTTTACCTACTGCTTTTACCACACCAACAACAGTTCCAACAACACCACCGATAGCACGTCCTGCGGCTTCTCCTGCACCACCAAATATTGAGCCGATGGCTCCTCCGACATCAGCACCTTGAGTCGCACAGTCAGTAACTGTTTCGCCAAGTTCTTCCAAAATTCCCTTGCGATAATCCTTTAAATCGTCATTGTCTTTCCACATTTCCTCACTACGATTAATGTTTTCGACAAAGGACAGTCTCTTCTCCTTTGGAGTAAACTTGATGATATAATACAACAATTTTGAAAGGTTATATGGTCTGCATTGTTCCATACCTTCTTCTTTAAATCCAGCACTGTAATAAATTGGTGTGACATCAATCCCAGTACCTTCTTTAATTCGTTTTTGAACAGATACTACCTTATCTTCAAGGAATTTAATCAACGGAGGCTCGGGTTTATTTTCCTCATAGTTCCAATATCTTCCTTTCATCGCCACATCAGCCTGATTAATAGCAATAAGGATTCTGCCTTCTTTATCTTCACCTAAATTAGGTACAATAACGCTGTTAATCAATTCATACGATGTGCCTAAGTCTCTTGTACTTCCATCCAAAATAACAAGAACTAAGTCAATCAACAGATTTCCATTTTCATCACGCTCATTCAGTTTTTTGATGATATTTTTTGCATGACGATTATCCGCTTCTTTCCCATCACCAAGTCCCGGACTATCCCACAATACCAGATTGTCCAAATCATAACGTGTAATTTCCATAGTTTCAGGATCTACACCCACACCGACTTTAGCAACTTCAGTATTAAATAATGCATTTATAGTTGAACTCTTTCCGCATCCCGTAGCACCAGTAATCATAAGATTGATTTTTTGCTGCTTAAGATGCAGGAAATTTTTCATCAATTTATTCTTTTCTGAATCTGGAATATCTGCATTCATAATGTCAGATTCCATTGCATCTAAAAATTTTTTCTTGTTTTCCATAAGACCCTCTCCTTATACACTTTTACATAATTATATCCTGCAGCAGTGACACATACTGTCATTCCAAGCTATTTTCTTCTTTTTTTCGCCAATTCCTATACTCGCCAGTGGTAATTCTACTGTCTTCTGTTTTTTCCGCATCTGCAGGTATAGCCCAATCACGTCCAAACTTTACTGCTCCCGGAATTTTATCCCGAGAATACATCACTTGAACTCGCCTTGGTGTTATACCCCATTTTTCAGCTATGTTTTTTATTGTGGTATAACCCTCAATCATTTTATCTACCTCGCTTAAAAGCAAAAAAGCACTGCCATATATTTCGGCAATTCTTACTGTCAACGTGCAACTGGCTGCCATTTTACAGGCCCTATAGTTTTGCGTCATGGATTTTCATCCACTTTGCCAAGATATAAACACATTATATACCTTTAGGCGAACTTTATCAATGCAAGTCGAATAATTTCAGCACAGTTCATAGCATTTGAAGGTCAAGATTATATGAGATGACCAATCCATAACTTATGCACTATTATGTTCATTTCTCCGCTCACACATTCTATCACAATTTTTCATCTGTGATGCAGTCGCTACCTTATGCGAATATCGTTTAACATTGTATTACTGTGTCACTTAAATTCAAACACCAACCAAACACCATGACCCTTTGGAAAGTGCCGTATTTACCGCATTTATCGGCATTTTTGCCGTATAGAAGTCTTTCTTTTCATAAGCAGCTAAAGGAAAAGCAGGCGTGCTAACGTTATAACACAAATAAACAAGATTTGCATCCCGTAGCCACTTAATGCTATTTTCAAATTTACGAGCCGTTCCCTTTTTCTCTACAACAGAGAACTGAAATTTTTTGTTTTCTTTAGCCAACTGCTTAGGAATAGAAAAATAGCAATTTTTTACCTTAGGCTTCTCTGTATTGCTGGCATATTTAGAAACGTCCTCCTGATAACTGGCAAGTATTTTCTCCTGTTCTTGCTGTACACAGCAACAAAATTCTGCATTGAAGTAATCAATATTGAACGCTTACGGTTGGAAAGCTTTTTCATAGCATTATCTGCTGCCTGCTTCTTTGCTTCCACCAGCCTGTGAGCTTCTTGCTCCATCGCAAAAGCTTTAGCATAACGCTTTCTCGTCCTGCTATCTATCTGCATTGATTTTTCTGCGCCATAAAGGCCGCTGCCCAAAACTGCCCCAAGTACCAGTCCGATCATATCATCTGCCCCCTTCATAATGTCAGCACCGCATCTTTATCGTCAAAAAAACTATTAAACTCCTCCAGTGACTGAAAAGCACATTTTTTGTTAAACACCGCCAGAATATTATTCAGGCCTTGGGTAATCGCTTTTTCATCTACTGCATAAACTCCCTGCATAACAAGCTCAAAGCCACCGTCAAAGGCCGCTGTCATATATGCAGCTTTTGCTTTATTGTATTCATCAATACGCTGCTTTTGCTGCGCCAGACTTTGCAGCGCAGTATTAATAATATGCTTAAATTCCGCCTGACGTTTTTTATCCAGCCTGCGTTCCATCTGATATTTAGTGACCGCTCTGGTTATTTCCCCCACAACCAGGGAAGTAACCACTGCCGCCACCGGTCCGCCCAAGGCAAACGCCATATTCGCTGCCAATACACCGGCAGTACCGCAAACAATTTGCGCAGAGCATTCTTCGCCGCTGATATTGCCATCTAAATAGTTCGCCACAATGCCACCTATTTCTACAGCCATCGTCAGCTGCATAATCGGCAAATTTTTTCCTGCTAGCTTGGCAAAATCCTTTGCCCCAGCCTTTTTCGCTACTGCGACAACGCCATCCTGTACTACCGAAATACTGGCAGCACTGCCAAAGCTCCTTACAGTATCCTTCCCGACATTTTTTACAGCCTGCTTAATGTCCTGTTCACCTTTCACCACGCCCACAAGGTTGGTCAAGCTGGAAACAGTTGCAGTTACAAAGGCTGCTTCACTGCCGGCAGCAGTTGCCTTCTTGACCGATGGCGCAACTGCATCCAACTTAGAACTGATAACTTTGCTGTTTTTTATTTCATTAACCGTATTTTCTATTTTATACTTAGTCGCCTGTGTCCGTATATGCGCCTCTGCCTTCACTTCTTCTTTCAGCATATTAACGCTCGTCACAGCATCCGGGCAGTCAACAGCTTTTTTATTTGTCTTGAAGATTTTCTTGCCAAATAAAGTCTCTGATACATCATTAATTTGCGCAGCGCCTGCTTCAGTATATTTTTTTGCTATATACTCATGGTTATTCAGCGCACCCTTGGACTTGTTCAGCGAAGCATTGGTATTAGCAAGGTTTGCATCAGCATTAGCCATTGTTCTTATCTGCTCCGGCGTCAAATCAGAACCATAACGCCTGATTTGCTCATCTAACGGAACAATGTGGTCAACGTTTGATTGCTTTTCATTAATATGCTTATTAGCATTATAAAAAATTCTCTTACCCGTATATTCGTCAGTTATACTTTTTTTATTGCCAAAGGATCTGTTTTTATAGCTGTCAGCCGCATTGTTGCGTCTGTTAATATCATCTACCTGACTACGCTTTATCTTATCACTCATATGCTGCCTCCAAAATTTATAAAGAAGTATTTATTGCCGTTGCTATTATTTCACTCATCGTAATCCTCAGCTTCCTAGCACCCTGTTCCTATATCAAACTCTTCAATTGCCTGCAAGTAAGGCATCTTAGTGCCTATTTTCTTATATCTCTGTGCGAATAATTAGCATTAGCTCCCTTTCCCACTATATTATCGCACATTATCAATTTCATATCTTTGCACAATTTTTTCACAATTTTACATATAGTTTAATTTCTTGCGCTTTACCTATTAAGCTTGGCAAGGTGCTTACGTAATTTATATTTCCGCCATGATTTTGATAAGAAGTTATGGTGCGTTATTCTCTTAACCTCACGTCAAATTACCCATTTACCACATGAATATGAATACATTTAAAGTTCAACATGTTAAATAAATTTTTAGCAGGACTGCAAGACGCAGCCCTGCCTGTTACCTTATAACTGTAAATAATCAATCAATACTAAACCAGCGTTATAGCCGGCCAGCGAAGCAGTTGTCCTATCCATAGGATGCCACGAACCATCATCCGCCCGACCTTGAACAACATAGCCTTTACCAGTAAGCAGACCTACAATACATTGCTGTCGACTTTGCTGCCCAGTGCTACTTGTTACAATCATGTCATATTCCACAATCGTTTGGCCATTATTGCGCGAGATAATTTTTGCACTGCGACAATCAACATAACGATGTGCTCCCTGTCGTTGGAATACCTCCGGTATATATTTATCGCCATTCAAAAACGCTTGCGGATGATATAAATTATAACGCGGTCCACTGCTATTAACACTGCTATTTGCATTGTTATTGCTGTATGTAGTTGCTTTACTATGATTCTCTTCCTGCTGCATGTTTAAAATGCCTTGCACATTATATTTATAGGCACCTGTATTGATGAGCAGCTTGCCTTTACCATTATCTAATTCTAACTGAGTCCAGTGTAAATTAAAGTCCTTGTATTTACTCTCTAAGAAATATTGGCACTCTACTGTCAAAACTTGCTTAGAATTCAATTTGAAGCCTTTTAAATCATTACGATCGCCAAAAGTAATAACATTAAATTTTTTAGGCGTTAGCAAGTCATTGCCAATTCTCAGGTTAACAGCAAGCTTATCAAGGTCTATTGTTTCATTTTTGCTCATATTCGTAAAAGCTATCGTTACACTATAAACCCAATCATCAAGCTTGCGTCGTTCAAGCACGGCAAAGCCTAGCTTGGTATCACCAATTTGTTGAACTCGATAAGAAGCGCCACTGCAATCTAAATAAGCGGCTCCCTTATGAAATTCACCATCATTAGCCATGCCATACCAGTTTAAATCGTGCTGCAAAACAGCATTTTGGAATTCTACCTTTTCAAAGGCTTCCATTTCCATTGGTCCATTATCGCCAGAATATTTTTCCATATTAGAGCAAACTCTCTTAAGGTAAACATTATAAGCCTGCAGATAATCCTTCACGCTTTTGGCGTAATTAGCTATTTGGTAGCGTTTGATGGCTTTCTCTCCATCCTTTTTAGAAGGACCATTATCCTTGCTTTCCATCATTTTCTTGTTGAAATCCCTAACGCTCTCATTGGCCTTCGCTTCATCATATTTTTCATCACTCAGCTTGGTGATATTCTTTTCATTTTCTTCAATTAAACTCTTAATCTGCTTGAGCATTTTCTGTTTATCAATATTGCGATTTTCCAGCATGGCCTGAGCCTGCTCTGTTTCCATCTCAGCAACCTTCGTACTGTTGTTAAGATACATGGAATGTATTTTTTGCTCTTCTGACTTACCACAACCGGTAAGCACCACTGTTAAGATAAGCATTGCATAAAAAAACAGCTTTTTCACACTATGACCTCCTTGTATAACTTTTCCAGTTAAATGTTTTAGAAAATTGGGTACTATTGCAAAGGATCTGCTCCGTAGCGATTATCACCTACCGTACCAGGCGCAAACAATAAATACAACTCAAAAAAGCCATTGAGCAGTGGCACAAAGGTTAATAATACTAATAAGCCATCTTTGTCCAAATCGTGCAAGCGACGAACCGATATAGCACTATTTATCCAAACCAATAGAGTAAAAGCTATTAAGCCTATGAAGCAAGCCAGATAATCAATTGCTTCCATATAGTAATCATCTACAAATTCGTCGATGATGCAGGCGATAATAAAAAACACCAAACAACTACTCATGCTCTTGAGGAAATAATCCAATCTATTGATGCGTCCCTCAAAGCTCAAAAACTGCTCTTTAAAAATCTCCTTATTCAAAGCAGGTTTACGCTCGGGATTATTGCCAAAAAGTCTGCTGAAGATTTCTTTAAAATCCTTGGGATTATCATTGCTATGAGCTTTTCCCAAATGAAAACCACATTTTGTGCAAAATTTGACACCAATAGGATAAGTTGTACCGCACTTAGGGCAAATTACATTTGTCGGCTCAATCTTTGGTAACTGATCTGTCCCGCATACCGGACAAAACCTTCCCTGGTCGTCAATTTCGGCTCCACACTTAATACAATACTTTGACATAATATCTGCCTCCCTCTAATATTTTTTATTGCCGCTGCTTCTTACTTTCTCTCCTGCAGAAGCCGCACCGGGTCAACCCCCAGGGCCTGCGCCAGCAAAAATATAGACTCCATATTAAACGGTCCCTTGCCGCATTCAATATCCGAGACGCGCGCCCTTGACATTTGGGCTTTCTCCGCCAGCTCGCTCTGCGTCAGACTCAATGCCCTGCGATAATACATAATATTTAAGCCAATAGTTTTATATTTTTCTTCAAACAAAAAGCATCACTTCTTATCTCTTCCCTTCTATTATGCACTAAAAAGATGGCTCTTGCGGTGCTTTAGATTTTATATATATGGAATATATTTGACATAAAATCCACAAGCTTACTTGACCACCGCCTGCTTTTAGTATAAGATGAAGGCAGAAACAATAATACCATGATAAAATTTCTTTTTTGTAATATTATAATGACGAAAAAGCAGATGCCGACAAAACATCAGCATCTGCTAGCAACATAAGATTTTAGATTTTGCGAGGTTATACCTATGACAACAATGCAACGCGCCTTTCCGGCGCCAGTGATTCCCAAATTCTTCACCAACAATATCTGCGGCAATTATCAAATTCGCCGCTTTTTTAACGGTCAGGACGACTTTATCTGCGCCCAAGGCCCCTTTCATACGCAAACTATCGCTTCACAAAGTGATGAAGGTGCGGCAGCTTCTTCCCTAGCTATAGCCTTCGCCAATATTGACGAAAATGATAAAAAGCAGGTGCTTGCCTTCTGCAATGCCTATGGCCTGCCCTATTCTTCGCAGCGCTGCCTTGAGAAACGTGCACATCTTGATGACGAAAATCATTCTGTGATCATCAACGATTTCAGTTTTATCGACACTACCCTTTTTATGGGAGATATCCTTGTAGAAAAAGACTACGCTGCCAATGATGCCGAGGTTACCTTGAATTACACACTGTTCGAAGTAGACGAAATGGACATTATGAGCCTGCGCCTTTTTGTCCGCTGCGTCAAAATCGTCCGCAACCTGCTTATTGTCCAAAGCTATCTCTTCCGACACGAAGGGACACAGGCAGGCGTTATCTATGCGCTTGCCTACCTGCTGCATTACAGCGCACGAGGCATTCACTACCTGCTGCCGCGCATCAAAACACCTACGCTCAAGGCAGCAGAATACTTTGCTACGCACAAGCGCATTTCGCACACACAGCTGCTCAAGAATATCCGTAAAGCAGATGCAGACTACGCCTGCCAGCTGCAAGACTTTCTCGCAGTCGTAGACAAGCATATGCTGCACACACTTGCTGATTATGACAAGGACCTGCTGACGAAGAAACAGCTTACTGCTATAATTCTCGCTGAAGATATTCCAAGCATAAGCCTTGACCACACTTTTGCCAGACGCGTCCTGCTCGATATCATCAACGATAATATCTATACCGCCAGACCGCAAATGGACCTGGCGCAAGAAAAATTTACCAGCCTTTGGCAATGCAGCTATCTTATGCAGGCAATTTATCTTGATTTGTATCAGCTGCTGCTCAATCCGGGCGAATACCACCGCTGCGCCAATCCTGAATGCAACAATTATTTTCTCATCAGCGGACGCCGTGCAGACAAACGCTACTGCTGCAATCGCTGTGCTTCCAAAATGGGTAAGCAAGGCAAAACATATAGACCGCATAAAGAGAAATGAGAAACAAATTCAAGAATTAAATTCAGGCAGCAAAAAAGCTCTCAGATTTCTCTGAGAGCTGATTGCCATAGTTGGCGGAGTGGGTGGGGGTGACAAACCATGTGCGTGGTAAACCGCTGTAACATTTCGCTATCCAATAACAACTTGATAGAATCCTGGTTATATCTTGATTGAATTTCTATTTTCTATCAAGCCCAGAAAACCCATAACCAAGGGCTTTTTCAGCAATTCTTAATGAAAGCTTGTTAGAATTCAACTCATTTCTTATCGGTTTTTTTACCTTTCCAACAAGAATCCAATTCGAAATTTGCTGATTTGGAGAGTCTTTTGTAATCTGACCTTTTTGTCTCAATGACGTTAACAGTGTAGAAATTTTGCTGTTCTTTTTTTATCATCGAACACATCAGGTAGTTTATCCCACAGAAGTTCTCTAATATCCTTTTTCTTTGCTTTACCATACTTTCTAATGTATTCGATAATCAAATCTTTGTAATATTTATCATTAAAGCCCTTGTTCTTGATATACTTAGCTTCCTCCTGTATAGTTTGTGCAACTTCTTATTGCAATTTAGGTCAACCAAAATATCAATGATTGCGGACTCAGCAGAACCTTCACAGATACAAGCCTTATATCTTGCTAGTTTCATCTAACTGCCTCCTTTACTTTAGCGAAGCAGCTAAATTTTTCTTTAAGCGCAGATAAGCTTCATAGGCAGGTGTAGTTCCCTCAAGAAAGCCACTCTGATAAGCATCACTCTTCTTTATATCATTGCGCTTTAAAATATAGCTTAGATTTTCAGCAGTAATACCATTACGGTTCCTTACAATATAAATAGCATCATTTCTATCATATTCGTCAAGCAATTCCGGATAGTGGGTCGTAAAAATCAGCGTACTGCCATTTTTATTCAGACTACTATCCATGAAAAACCGTATCAGTGTGACAACTATTTCTTTGTTAAAATGATTTTCAAGCTCATCAACCAAAATATAGCCACCTGATGCCAAGACCTCTTTGACTATGGAAAAAGTAATAATGCCTTTTATAGTACCAGAAGACAGATACTGCTCAAGTTCTACCGCATTATTTAAAATAAGCTCTTCCTCTCCCTTAAACTTCAAATGAATTAACGCCTTATCTTCAATTTTTTCAAAGCATAACTTTTCAATAGTAGGATCAAGGAATGTAATGACTTCTAACGGAATATCATCAGTAAACGGAAGGACATTAATGTTGGTATATGAAAGCAGGCTAAACACTTCTATCCTATCATTTGTTTTTTTATTATGAGCTATGATAAAACTTACATCATCGGGCAGATAAGCCTCATCTGTATTTCTGGCTGCTATTGGACGCAGTCCAGAAAAATCAGTAAGGTATTTTTTAGATTTAACGCTGCTGACAGGCTTTTCCCAAAGCTTTTCTTCAACTATAGAATACACATATCCCCCTGCTTTAGCTTTTTTAGATTTAACAACAGTTTCCAGACAACAAATATTACGCTTGTTATCAAAAAAGCAAATTTTAAACGACGCATTCTCGCAACCGCCAAGAATATTCCTCGACTCAACATGATTGATAGGTTCATTGCGCAACATATTCAAGGCTAAATTGATTACTTTCAATACAGAAGTTTTGCCAGAAGCATTAATACCAATAAACGCACAAGCTGTATGCAGGTAATAATTAGGCTCTATCTTATAGAGTTTTTCTTTGTCATCTTCACTAACTCGTTGTTGAGTATAAAATAAAAGATCTAACTCCTGTTTAAATAAAGGCAAACCATTCACAGTTATCCGCAGTATTTTCATTGTATCATCTCCAGCTAAAAACAGTATTTCCGTTTTTATTTTCTACTCACTTCGATTAGATACTATATTCGGGAAATTATCAACGGATTTTTCGTTTTTATTTTCTACTATCTCTTATTATGGCAAACAAAAAAGCTCTCGGATTTCTCCGAGAGCCGATTGCCATAGTTGGCGGAGTGGGTGGGATTCGAACCCACGCACGGGGTAAACCGTCTAACGATTTAGCAAACCGTCCTCTTCAGCCAGCTTGAGTACCACTCCATTAGACTACTTGTTTATTATAACAGATTCTTATCTAAATTGCAAGACCCTATTATAATTTTTTAATGGCGGAAAGGGTGGGATTCGAACCCACGGAAGGCTTGCACCTTCGCTAGTTTTCAAGACTAGAGCCTTCAACCACTCGGCCACCTTTCCATCAGAATTTTATTATACTTTAAAAACACGCTTACGTCAAGTACTTCTAATGCACCAAGCAATAAAGCCTTATTGCAACGCTTTATCCGTTACTGCAAGCAAACGAGTTTCCAATGCTTCGGCATCTGCCAAAAGCTGTACCAGCTCTGCTGCAACCTGCGCATTCCATTCCTCGTCCTTAGTCAGTCCCAGGTTAATGCGCACATTGTACTCCGCACAGCGCAGCGCCGCACGTGCCAGCAGCCCGCTGCAGGCACCATCTGTAATAACGCCGGGGTTTCCTGCCACTACAAGCCTGTCCGCAAGCTGCAATACAGCAAAGGAGCTGCGGGCAATGTTCAACGGTACGGTTGCTGCCTGCTTTGCTGCAGCACGGATAGCCGCTGTACGTGCAGCCTTTTCTTCGTCAGTAGCCTTAGGCAGCTTATAGCAGCTCATAAAGCTGTTGAAAACAGCTGCATCCTCATCTACCAGCTGCAAAAGACGCACACGCTCTGCTTCTGCCTGCACAAGCAGCTCTTTGACCTCCGGCTCGCGGTCAGCGAACTTTTCCTTGCCAATCGTCAGATTAGCAACCATAGAAGCAAGTGCTGCCGCCAAAGCGCCGGCCATAGCAGCGCCGCCGCCACCGCCAGGGGCGGGCGCGGCGCTTGCAAGCTCAGTTAAAAATTCCTTACAGCTTAAATCTCCAAGCTTATTCATTAATTTACTTCCTCATTTTTCTTCAGCCATCTGCGTACCTGTACAACAGCAGCATATGCATCAAGCGGCTCCGGCGGCACCAAAAGACCTAACGGCACCAGCCTGCGCCAGCCCTTAGGAGGGTTCTCCTGCCAATACAGGCTACGAGCTTCCTCCGTACTGTATGCTTCACCGACAAGCTCTGGCGATAAGTCCGAATAAAGCTCGCGCAAAACTGCACCTATCGCCTTATTATTGGTACCGTTGCCCATGATAATTCCCTGCAGCTGAGCTGAACCGACAAACTGTCGCAGCTCTGCAGCAAGATTATCCGTCATCGCAATATGCAGGCTCAGGATTTTGCCATCAGCGGCAACTAATGCCAATCCTGTTTTGCTGCGCCCCGGATCTACGCCAAGATAATTACTCATTGACCGGAACCACCTCCAGCCTTACCCTTACAGGTCCGGCTGTCGTAATATCTCCTTTAGCATAAGCACGCAGAATAAAGCTGCCTCTGGTGCGACGCATTGAATTAGCTGCTTCAATCATAGTAGCAGCATCCATACTGCCAACCTTACCTGTCATCGGATCAGGCAGCACACCGGCCTTTACCGCATTATGGTTAATCTGTGTCAGGAATTCCATAAGCACGCTTTCATAGCTCGGGCCGTTATTACCAAGATTATACTGCTCACTGAAAATCAAGGTTCCGTCAGGATAAATGAACTGATTATCTACCATTTCAATATCGCATACTGCCAGCTCGCCAACTATGATATTGGCAACGGCACGGATACGGAAAAGCATATTACCCTTGCTTTTATCCAGCCTTGCTACAGCATTATCGACAACATTTTTGCCAATCCAGATAGCCTGCAGAGGCTTTTGCTCATCGTGAATGACACCCAAGCGCTGCAATGCTGCTTCATTAGCATTTTGCAGCAGCCAGTTCATCTGAATCATATTTTCTTCATGCTTCAGACCGCCACGCATAACACCAGCAAAGACAACCTCACCGGCGCGGTAATAAACCTGGCCTTCACGCATATTGATGATACCCTTACGCAAAGCCTCCGTAGTTTTTTCCAGCTCGTCAATTTCATTCGTCAGCTGCAGCTTGGAATGTGTAAGCGAATTTACCTCATTCTGTGCCTGGCTGTACATGTCATTAACCTGGGCCAGCTTGATTTCCATTGCATCATTTTCGGCAACTGCTTCCTGGATTTTAGCATCAAGCTCACTGATTTTTTTGTTCTGCTCGTTAACCTTGCCTTTGGCCTGCTCAAGTGCAGCATTCGTATCTGCCTTTTCTTTGTTTAAAAGCAGCAGCTCCTGCTGAATTTTTTCCATGCCAAACAAGGCTGTACGCGCACTCTGTGATGCTATTGCCATAACACTGATAGTCAGAACAGCAATAATGGTACCGCCGAGTACTGTAAGTAATATTGACGTATGCTTTGGACGCAGGCCAAATACCGACATTCTCTTCTTGCCTATTTTACTGCCCATTTTATCGGCAAGATAGGCAATCAGGCCACCTACAACGGCCATAATGATAATTAATCTTATACCTACCAAGTACTCACCTCCATAACTCACTCATCTAAATTATTTAGGCATTTTTCTTTTTCATCAGATAAAGACCTGCGCCTAAGCAAAGAATATTAGGCAGCATGCAGGCCAGCAGCGGCGGCATTGCACCACCCTTGCCCAATCCGGTAGTAAAGGTCATTACCGCGTAATAGATAAATATTACGATAATACTGATGCCAAGGCCAATAGAAGAGCTGGTACGCTGCTTTTGAGTACCTAGGCAGGCACCAATCATAGCAAAGAAGAAGCTTGCCAGCGGAATATTGATTCTCATAAAGATTTCGCACCATTGACGTGCTGCCGAGGAATGCTGGGATTCCAGCATACTGATGTATTCGCGTAATTCGCGGATAGTCATTTCCTCAGGCTCCTTTTGCTCCCAGGAAATCTGCTTAGGCGAGAAGTTCAAAGGAATAATCTGTTCCTTGAATTTGGCACTGCTTTGTACGCCATCCTTGTCATCCAACGCAAAAACGTTGCCATCTACAATACGCCAGCTGCCGTTTTCCCAGTAGCCTTCCTTAGCAGTCTGAATGCGGGAAATCTTGCCCTTATTGAACTCTTCAATAGTAATATCGGTCATCTTGCCAAGCTTTTCATCAAATCTGTTAGCATATGTTACACGTTGGGTATCACCGCTGATAGTTTTGATAATAATATGGTCCTGCGTTGTCGGACGCGTATTATGGCGTATTTCCTCGTTAAGGATCCGTGACGCCGTCGCCTTCGATGTAGGCACTACCTTTTCTGCCCAAATTACAGAGAACATGCTGACAATAAAACCTACCACCAGCACAGGTGCAACAATACGGTAGTAGCTGATACCACCGGCCTTCATTGCCGTAATCTCACTGGAACCGGAAAGCTTGCCAAAGGCCATCAGCGCCGCCAACAGCATAGACATCGGGAAGGTGTAGTTGATGATCTCCGGCAGATTATACATAAATAAACGTGCTACAGTCTCCAGCGGAGCACCATATTTAGTCATGTATTGCGTAATTTTAAACAGCATCGTGCTGGCAATAAAAATACTGGAGAAAGCAGCAATGCCGAAAACGAAGGGGTATAAAAGCTCCTTCAGTACATAACGGTCTAATAATCGTAAGCGCACTTTTCTTCCTCCTGTTACATGCTAAAGTTATCGCCAAGATAATATTTACGCGCAACGGGGTCATTAGCGATTGTTTCGCTGTCACCGTGCAGTAAAATATGACCTTCAGCCAAAATATAGGCCTTATCAACAATGCTCAATGTTTCACGAACGTTATGGTCCGTAATCAGCACGCCGATGCCACGCTGTGCCAGATGTGCAATCATGCCCTGAATATCCGCTACGGCGATAGGATCGATGCCGGCAAACGGTTCGTCCAGCAGAATGAAGGCCGGGTCGGTAGCCAGCGCACGAGCAATCTCTACGCGGCGACGTTCACCGCCGGAAAGCGCCTTGCCTTCACTCTTGCGTACATGATTCAGACGGAACTCATCCAGCAGAGCGTTCATCTTCGCTTCTCGCTCAGATGCATTCAAATCAGTTGTTTCCAGAATCGCCATGATGTTATCTTCTACCGTCATTTTGCTGAAAATAGAAGCCTCCTGCGGCAGATAGCCGATACCTGCACGCGCTCTTTGATACATGGGCATTGAGGAAATATCCTTGCCGTCGAGCATCACGGTACCTGCATCAGGCTTTTCAATACCGACAATCATATAGAAGGTTGTCGTCTTGCCGGCGCCGTTAGGTCCCAAAAGGCCTACTACACTGCCCTGCTCTACACTGATGCTTACTCCGTCAACAACGTGACGGGTATTATAAATTTTTACCAGATTATCTGTTGTTATAACCAAAACTTTGCCCTCCGCTTCTTAGGCTAAAGCTTTATCATCTGCGCTCTGCTTTTCCTTGCCAGGCAGCGCAGGCTGTTTTTCCGGAATATAGATAATATCTACATTACCATCAGCAATAGCCACGTTAGTGTTGGTCAGGCGCAGCTTGTCGCCGGCAACGCTGTTGCCATTCTGGGTTGCTTTGGCATTGCCGATAAGCTCTACGTAACCGCTGTTATCAGTTTTGTAGACAGCGCTGTCAGCAGAAGCTGTCAGGCTACGCGCATCGCTACGGATATCAACACCGCCATAAGCATTGGCAACACCCTGTGCCATATTGTAATCAATTCTTGCCGCATTCAACACACTGCCGTCGCTGTCGGTAAGACGCGCCCAGCCGCCGATTGTTTCAGCAAATTCGCGTGCCTTGTAGTAATCAACTCTGTCAGAACTCAGGCTTTTGCCTGCTTTGGTAATCATAGCGCCGCCTACGGCAGACAGGTCATTTTCATTGTGCACGATAAACTCATTGCACACAATATGTGCGTCATCGCGGTCAGCAATAACGTTGCCGGTAAGCACACCGCTCTTGCTTTTGCTGTTGAATTTGGCGTAATCGGCAGTAGCTCTGCCGCCATCCTGCATCAATACAACATTTCCTTTTGCCACAGCTTCACCGCTGCCCAGATCGTATTCCAGCTCATCAGCCTTAACGCTGAAGTTTCCCGGAGCAGCAAAAGCTGTTGCTGTCATACCTGCAGCCAGCATAGCTGCCGCCAGTGTCAGCAGTAATCTATTTTTATTAGCCATCTTATTCGCCGCCTTTCTCAACTTTAGCATTGCCCTTAAGCTTAATATGCTTAAAAGCACTGGTAGTTACAGCACTATCCGCAGTTGCGGTATAGTCATCCTTATGCATTTTAAAATGTCCTGTTGCCGTAATAAGCTCTTTTTCTTGATTCCAGCTTATTTTATCGGCATAAAGCTCGCCGCCGGTATTCAGTACAGCCTTAATATTACCCTCTAGGAAAAAGTCATTGCTCTTCATGCCGGCACTGCCTTTATCGGCAGAAATGTCGATAAAGCTGCCGTCCGCACGATAAACTTTGCCTTTGATGCCCTTCAGATAAGCTGTGTTTTTAGCCTTATCGTTAACAACCTCTTCTACTGTAAACTCCCACAGCTTTTTGCCATCCTTTTCCCTTTTAACCATACTGTTTTTTAAGGAAGCATTAATCTGCGCTGTAACACCATCACCCGGTTTTACAGTTATAGGTTTATCGCCGCTCAGCATCAGCCAGGCAATAATTGCACCGGCAATTACAATGCCTGCCAATACTGACAGAATTACTTTCTTATTTTTCATCTGGCTGCTTTTCCTCCTCCGGTGGGGTGTATGGTGTATTCCAGCGATGCTGGAACCACAACCAGTTATCAGGATATTCCTTGATTATTTTTTCAACTTCCTGAGTCATTTTCAGGGTAACATTATAATCATCCAGCTTTTGGTCGCCGGTGAATTCATAATGGATAGGGTCGCGTACAATCGCTTTATGGCCATAGCCGTCATGCTTACGTACTATAAAAATCGGCACAATAGGTGCTTTGAATTTACGGGAAAAATATGCCGGTCCGTTAGGCGTTGATGCCATCTTGCCCAAAAAAGGAACGAAGATGCCGTCATAGCCGCCGTCCTGGTCAGCTATCAGGCCCAGCATGCGTCCTTTCTTCATAGCTCGCGCACAGCCAAGGATTTCACTTGTACCACGTGAAAAGATTTCCTGGCCAACGCCCTTGCGCAGCTCATTCATAAAATCACTATACACACGATTGGGCTGCGGTTTTTCTACTGCACTCAGCGGGAAGCCGTTCAGCGCCAGCGCCGCGCCCAGCCATTCCCAGTTATCCATATGACAGGCCAGCATAACAACGCCATGCTTCTCCTTGAGCGCATCCCACAGAACCTCCGGACGGTCAAAGGTTACCAGACCGCGGATATTGTCCTTGTTCAGCGCCGGCATATACATAATTTCCATAAAGGTTATGCCAAGCTTTACAAACAGCGATTTGATTGTAGCCTCGGCCTGCTCCTGACTATAGCCTAAACGCTCGCGGATAGTTTCCTCGGCACGCACACGCTGCTTCTTGGCAATTTTATGATAGAGGTGGCCCATACCCTTACCAATAACCACAACTGCCTTATAGGGCAGCCAGGAAATTACGGTACTCATAGTTTTTAATAAATAATAAAGCCACATTATTGTCTATCTCCTTGTCCGGAATTAATGTAGGAATCAATAACAGAATCCAACTTTCCCTGTGCATCTAACAGCAGATCAACAGCCTCTCTTACAGCACCTTTACCGCCATCATTAATCAATACAAAGTCACACATATCAATTACTGCATCAGCAGCATCGGCCGGAGCAAAGGACAATCCGCAAATATTCATAGGTGCAAGGTCATTGAGGTCATCGCCTACATAAGCAATTTCCTCTAAATCAAGTCTGTAGGAATCAGCTATTTTTTCTAACGCCGCTGCCTTATCACGCACACCCTCCAGTACGCAGGTAATGCCTAATTCCGTAGCCCTTCTGCGTACAATCTCACTTTTACGCCCGGTGATGATGCAAACATCTATGCCGTTGCGCATAGCATAGCTTATGCCCATGCCATCCTTAGCATTAAAGCCCTTGAACAGCTCACCGTCATTGCCCATGTAAATTGTGCCATCAGTCAGCACGCCATCTACATCAAGAGCCAGCATACGAATCCCTTGTGCTGCATCAGCAAACTCTTCCATGAACTCATCGAATTCACAGAAATCATCATCCTCGTCATCTTCATCAAATATAGATTCTATCTCATCATCAAAAGACAACATTTCTTCATGTCTGTTTTGCTTATTGCCAAAGGGAAATTCTAAGATTTTTTTCATTACACCACTCCCTGTCTTACCAGGTCGGTCATATGCAGCAGGCCGATAACCTTATTGTCTTTGTCAATAACAGGCAATACGGTAATCGGTTTCGGTTTGTTGCTTTCCATAAGATGCAGAGCCTGTGCTGCCAGCTTGTCTTCGGTAATTGTTTTCGGAGATTTCGTCATCAGCTCGCAAACAGGACGCTGCAGGAAATCAACACCCTTGCTCAGACCGCGGCGGATATCACCATCAGTCAGCACACCCTGCATAACGCCGTCTGCATCCACAACGGATACAGCACCGAGGCCTTTATCGGTAATAACGAACAAAGCATCCTGTACCTTGGTATCTGCCAATACTGTCGGATTATCCTCGCCCTTATGCATAATGCTGCCTACAGTCAAAAGCAGCTTGCGTCCCAGGCTGCCGCCCGGATGGAAGATAGCAAACTGGCTTGCGGTAAAGTTATGCTTTTTGAGCAGCGCCAAGGCCAGCGCATCGCCGTAGGCCAGCGCTGCAGTCGTGCTGCTCGTCGGCGCAAGACCAAGCGGACAGGCCTCCTTGCTGACACCTACATTAAGTACAACGTCGGCATTCTTGCCTAAGGTAGAATCAGGCTTGCCAACCATAGCGATAATCTTGGCACCAATGCGGCGCAAAGACGGCAGGATATTCAAAACCTCACCGGTTTCACCGCTGTTGGAAAGCGCAATAACAACATCGCTTTCCGTAACCATGCCCAGGTCACCGTGAATACCCTCTGCAGGATGCAGATAAAAGGATGGTGTGCCGGTGCTGGCAAAGGTTGCAGCCATTTTACGGCCGATAAGACCGGATTTGCCCATACCGGTAATAACGGTACGGCCCTGACAGTCTAAAATCAATTTTACTGCCGCAGCAAAATTTTCATCTACACGCGGCACCAGCTCTAAAATCGCTTCTGCCTCCATGCGCAGAACGTCCTGTGCATGCTTTAGCATTGCTTCCATGTTATCACCCTACCTTTAGCCACGTACAATCTTGTCGATTGCCAGCACGTCGGTCAATAATTTTTCCAGATTATCCAGCTTAACCATATTCGGGCCGTCGCTCAATGCCTCTGCCGGATTATCATGCACCTCCAAGAACAGTGCATCAATGCCTACAGCCGCAGCAGCACGTGCCATATGCGGAACATATTGGCTCTGACCACCGCTGGAGGTACCCTGACCGCCAGGAATCTGTACGCTGTGAGTAGCATCCATAACTACGGGATAACCAAGCTCACGCATAATGGCCAGACCACGCATATCGGTTACCAATGTGTTGTAGCCGAAGCTTGCACCGCGCTCGGTCAGCATAATGTTATGATTGCCTGCTTCCTCAACCTTTTTGATAACATTCTTCATGTCCCAAGGTGCGAGGAACTGGCCTTTTTTTACATTAACAGTCTTGCCGGTTTTGGCAGCTGCATAAACCAAATCAGTCTGACGGCACAGGAAAGCCGGGATTTGCAGAATATCTACAACCTCGGCAGCCTTATCAGCCTGCCAGGGCTCGTGGATATCGGTTACTACAGGAACGCCCAGATCCTTTTTAATCTGTGCCAGAAGCTTTAAGCCCTCTTCAATGCCGGGTCCGCGGAAAGAAGCATAAGAGGAACGGTTAGCCTTATCAAAGGAAGCCTTAAATACATAGGGAATGCCCAGCTTGTCGCAGATTGCTTTTGTACGCTGACCAATCATCAGGCTGCGCTCATAGCCTTCGAGCACGCAGGGACCTGCCATCAGCATCAGGGGATGGCCCTGACCTACTTCATAATTACCAACTTTAACGATTTGCATAAGTATCCTCCAGCTTATTTATTCATTTTAGCAAACAGCTCATTGACTGCTGCCAAATCCTCGGGGGTATCAACACCGATGCCCTGGAAATCGCTTTCCAGAACTTTAATCTTATAACCATTTTCCAGCGCACGCAGCTGCTCCAGGCTTTCCGCTCTTTCCAGCGGTGTCGGCTGCAGTGCTGCATATTTCAGCAGGAAGCTGCGGCGGTAAGCATAAATGCCTACATGCTTGTAAACCTTGTAGCCTTCAGGCTTATTGCGCGGATACGGCATCAGGCTGCGGGAGAAATACAGTGCATAGCCGTTAAGGTCGGTTACAACCTTTACGGCAGCAGGATTGTTGTAATCCTCCTCGTCCATAGCAACCTTCAATGTTGCCATCTGCAGCTCGCTGTCACCGGTAAAGCATTCAGCAAGACGGTCAATAACCTCAGGCGGAATCATCGGCTCATCACCCTGTACGTTAACAATAACATCAACATCAGGATAGTTCAGCGCTACCTCGGCCAAACGGTCAGTGCCGCTCGGATGGTCGGGAGAAGTCATCATTGCTTTGCCGCCAAAGCTGTCTACAGCCTTTTTGACAAGCTCATTATCAGTAGCTACAACTACCTCGTCCGGCAGCTTAGCCTGACAGGCACGCTCATAAACGTGCTGAATCATCGGCTTGCCTGCAATCAGGGAAAGCGGTTTGCCCGGAAGACGGGTAGAAGCATAACGTGCGGGAATTACGCATAAAACTTTCATTTTTTATCAAGCTCCTTTTTAATGGCATGATCAATATATTCTTTGAACTTATCCATACCCTCGGTAATACAGATATCCATGTTCAGGATATACAGAGGAATTTCGCGGGCAGAATAAATAAATTCAGTCGGAATCTTAACAGCATCCTTCGCCGTAGTAACCATCGCTACAGCCTTCAGGCTGCTGGCACGCTCGTTGATGTACTGCATTTCCAGCATACCGTAATCGTGATGGTCGGGATAGCGTACAGCCTCCATGATATTCAAACCTATACTTGACAGCGTCTGTTCAAAGGAGGACGGGTTGCCTATTGCGGAAAAGACCATAACATCCTTACCGCGCAGCTCTTCCAGATCCTTGATATTTTCGGAAATACCCTTGTACCAGTCGGCAATTTCCACAAAATTTTTCGGATGGTGAATACTTTCCACTACCGGTGCCTTGTCATTATATTTGGCAATAGTATGACGTAGCTGAATGCGGCTCAGCTTACTGCTCTGGTCGGTTTTAGTCAGCAGAAACAAATCGCCGCGACTCAGGTTTTCGAGCGGCTCACGCAGAGTACCACGCGGCAGCACACAACCGTTGCCGAACATATTCAGCGTATCTACCAGAACTACATCCAAGTCGCGTTCCAGCTGCCAGTGCTGATAGCCATCGTCCATAATGATAACCTCAGCATTCAGCTTTTCAACAGCATAACGGCCGGTAACAGCACGGTTTTTGCCGATGATTACCGGAATACCCGGCAAAGTCTTGGCCATCAGGTAAGCTTCGTCACCTGCTTCATAGGCAGTCATGAAAATCTTATTGCCGTCGGAAACTACGCCCAGCTCCTTGCCCCAATGTGAACGGTAGCCGCGGTTCAGGATAACAACGCGATAGCCCATAGACTTGATAATTGCCGCCATCTTCTGGGCGGTAGGAGTTTTACCGGTGCCGCCTACGGTAATATTACCGATAGAGATAACGCAGCAGTTCAGCTTTTCTCTGTGCAGCAGGCCGCAATTATACATAGACAGCTTGCAGCAGACACCAAACTCATATAAATAAGACATGCCACGCAGAACTGCCAGCAGCAGCCAGCCGAAGAACGGAGTTTCCGGACCATAGGCAACCTGCATAACATATTGGATAATCGCATCACCATGACGCAGGCGTCCGCCGCCTTCATCCGTCAGGTTACGCGTATTAATCGGATAGCTTTTGTATTCACGGGCAGGCACAGCAGTTAAATCAAGCAGTTCCTTGAGATAACGGATACTGCGCACATCCGCACCGCGGTTCTCTTTGATAACCTGCAAGGAAGCCGCACCCATCTGCGCACGACGCTCATCATTGCCCAAAATGTCCAGCATTTCCTTCGTCAGCTCATCATTGTTGTTCACCATCTTGCAGGCCTTAACCTTGCTTAACAGTGCATAGGAATCCTTAAAGTTCTGCATACTCGGGCCAACGAGAATCGGTTTGGCATGAGCAGCAGGCTCCAGTACGTTGTGACCGCCGGTATTGCTGAAGGAGCCGCCGACAAAAACAACATCGCCTACAGCATAAATACGTCCAAGCTCACCGATTGTATCAATAATCAGCAAAGGATATTCCTTACGCTCGCCGCTTTCCTCCAGCATTTTGGAACGGAAGCCTGTTTCATAGCCGTAATGACTTGCCAGCTTGGCAATTTCATCTGCTCTGGCAGTTTTACGCGGTGCGATAATCAAACGCGCATGAGGATATTTTTCACGGATAGCCTTAAAGGATTCAAGCAGTACCTTTTCTTCACCCGGATGCGTAGAACCGGCAACGATAATAGGATAATCCTCCTTCAAGCCAAGCTCAAAGCGATATTTTGCCAAATCCTCCGGCGTAACCTCGGCGTAGGTCTGGTCAAACTTGGTATTGCCGGTAACAAAGATTTTGCTGCGATCAGCACCAAGATGCGCAATATAGTCGGCATCAATGCTGGACTGCATGCAGAAGCGGGTTACGGTATTGAGCATATCATCCCAGATACCATAAAGATATTTGTAGTTTTTAACGGATTTTTCGGAAATACGGCCATTTACCATCATTACAGGGATATGGCGTTCGCGGATAGCACGCAGGAAGTTAGGCCACAGCTCGGTTTCTACCGGCATGAAGACACCAGGATGAATACGCTTAACCAAAGATTCTGCGACAAACGGTAAATCCAGCGGGAAGTAGATGATGGCATCTGCTTCGGGAATAATCTGCTTGGCCATGTTGTAGCCGCCTACAGTAAAGGCAGATACCAATACCGGACGATCGGGCATTTCCTTGCGGATTTGTTTAACCAGCGGACTGGTGGCAACAATTTCACCTACGGACGCACCATGAATCCAAACACAGTCCTTGCCGATAACCTTAGCGATTTCCTTTTCATCTACACAGCCCAGACTCTGCTTAAAGCGCAAAGCAAAGCCTTTTTCTGTAAACAGGCGGTAAGTGTAATAGGGGACAATAAAAATTACCAGCACTATTAAAATAAGAATATTGTAGAGTATATACATTTACTAACCTCTTTTCGCCTTACTTGGCTTCCTTGCTGCGATACTGAATCTTATACAGATGCGCGTACAGCCCGTCCATAGCCATCAGCTCATCATGGTTACCTTGCTCGATAAGCTGGCCCTTTTCCAGAACCATAATCTTATCGGCATTTTTAATCGTTGAAAGACGATGCGCAATAACAAAGGATGTTCTGCCTACCATCAGGCGGTCCAGAGCCTCCTGTACCACGCGCTCGCTTTCCGTATCTAGTGCAGATGTTGCCTCGTCGAGAATCAGAATCTGCGGATTTTTCAATATTGCCCGGGCAATGGAAATACGCTGACGCTGACCACCGGAAATATTCATGCCACGGTCACCCAGCATTGTTTCGTAGCCATCAGGCAATTGCATAATAAAGTCGTGGGCATTAGCAGCCTTTGCTGCTGCCTCTACCTCCTCACGAGTCGCATCAAGGCGGCCGTAAAGAATGTTATCATAAACAGAGCCGTTAAACAGCACTGTTTCCTGCGGTACGATACCAACCTGCTCACGCAGGGAATCAAGCGTAACCTTGCGGATATCATGACCGTCAATCGTAATGCTGCCGTTAATCGCATCATAGAACCGCGGCAACAGGCTGGCTACAGTAGATTTACCCGCACCGGAAGGACCGACAAAGGCAACCATTTCACCAGGCTTAACCTCAAAGGAAACATGGCTCAGCACCTCTTCGTTTTCGTTATAAGCAAAGCTTACATCATTGAAGCGTACATCACCCTTCACCTTCGGCAGAACTTTGGCATCAGGTGCATTTTTGATATCTTCCGGTAAATCAAGTACGTCAAAAACACGCTGCGCTGCAGCCAATGCCTTCTGAATATTGCCGATAACACGGCTCAAACGTTTAATCGGGTTAGAAATATTAACAGCATAGGTCAGGAAGGCTACCAGAGAGCCTGCGGTGATACTGCCATTGATAACGCTGTTGCCGCCGTACCAGAGAATAATGGAAACGCCGACAGCCGCAACAAATTCAATCGTCGGAGTAAGCGTTGAGGAAAGCTGTGCATACTTCATATTAGCACGGAAGTTGTTCATATTTTCCTTGTCAAAACGGTCCACTTCATAGCCTTCACGCACAAAGGATTTGATTACGCGCGGAGAGGAAGCAACCTCCTGCAGTACAGAGGTAATATCAGCAGCAGCCTCCTGAATACGACTACCGGATTTACGGATGCGTTTGCCAAAGTTGTCGATAAAGAAGAGTACCACCGGAAAGGTTGCAAAGGTTACAAGAAACAGCTTCCAGTCCAAATAAATCATCATGACAATAGAAGCTACTAAAATCACTGTTTCAGTAATCATTTCCACAACGTTGTCTACCATCGCAGATTGCAATGCACTTACGTCGTTGGTCACATAGCTCATAATCGTACCGGTTTTATGCTTGTCGTAAAAGCTCATGCTCAGGCGCTGCAGCTTTTCAAAAACGGCCTTACGGATATCAATAATCACGCGCTGACCAACATAGTTCATCAGATAGCTCTGACCATAATAAGCAATACCACGAATAACAAATACAACAATAATGCTTAATACTATCCAATTCAGCATAGTTGTATTTTTTTCACTCAACACCTGGTCAACCATATCCTTGATAACAAACGGCAAATAAGCTGTACCACCTGCAGCAATAATAGTACAAATTCCAGCTGCCAAGCCTCGTTTCCAATATGGTTTAATATATTTCAATGCTCGAAAGTATAAATTCATTTTCTCTCCTCAGTCATTTTTAAGATTAATTGAGCAACGCGGTTTACCGCACCGGGTTCACCAAGTCTGTGCTTCATATATGACAAATCGCTTTGCAACTGCGCCTGACGCTCAGGCTGCAAAAGCTCGACTGCAGTTTTGGCCAAATTTTCCGGGGTGAAATCCTCCTGCAGCAGCTCCGGCATAATTGTTCTGCCAGCTACGATATTCGGCAAGCCGATGTTAGGAATGTTAATTACCAGACGCGCTATAAAAGCGTTCAGTGCCGATGTACGATAGACAATTACACTCGGAAGTCCGCATAAAGCAGCCTCCAGCGTTACTGTGCCGCTGGTTGCCAGCGCCAGGTCCGCCACACTGAACAAATCATAGTTATGGCCTTCAGTAATTTTCACCTCAATACCATACGCCGCTATCTTTTCCTGCAGCATGACCAGCGGAATAGTATTGGCACGCGGCATAACAAACTGCACATCTGGCATTTTCTTCTGTAAAAGCTTGGCGCCTGCCAGCAATGTCGGCAGCATTTTTTCAATCTCCATCAGACGACTGCCTGGCATCAGCAGCACCAGCTTTTTGCCAGGCTGCTTGCCAGCCCACGCTTCAGCCTCAGCCTTTGCCATCGTCGGGTGCACAATATCTACCAGCGGATGACCGACAAATTCTACCGGCGCACCTGCTTCCTTATATACATCGTATTCAAAGGGGAAGATGCAGGCAACCTTATCCACTATTTTCGCAACCTTTTTGGCACGGCCCTTGTTCCAGGCCCACGCCGACGGTGCAATATATGATACAACAGGAATTCCTTTATCATGAGCCAGCTTAGCCAGCTTCATATTAAAACCGGGGTAGTCGACAACCACCAGACAGTCCGGCTTGCGTTCGTCCATAACGCGCGCAAAATCACTGCGCAGGCGGAATAAATCTGGCAGCTTGCGGATAACCTCCACAAAGCCCATTACGCCATGGTCCTTAATGTCCCACAGTACCTCGCCGCCAGCCTGACGCAGAGCGTCACCGCCCATGCCAAAGACCTCAGCCTTGCTATCAAGTTTTTTTATAGCAGCAGTCACAGCAGCTGCATGGATATCGCCAGAGGCTTCTCCGGCAGATATTAATATTTTCGCCATGATGTCTCCTTGCATTTACCTATATATATTCAGTATATATTATAACACAAAAAGCGGCTGACATAAGCTATCAGCCGCTAAGAAATACGAAATTTTTACGATATTTATTTTACAAGAATGGTAATATTGTGCTCATCTGCCAGCGCAATCACCTTTTCGCGCTCCGGAATGATAGTATTACCTGCTTCAATAACAGCTCCGGTAGCACCGGCATGAATCATAGATTCAATCGTTGTCGTACCAAAACCGGGAATATCAAAGCGTTGATCCTGCTTCGGCTTGGCAGCCTTGGCTACAATCACACCGCCCTTGCCTAAAAAACCGCCGCGCAAAATGCAGGCATCAGTGCCTTCAATTGCTTCTACTGCCATCACAGCACGATTTTTTACAACTACGGTCTGACCAATATCAAGTCCGCCGATAGCCTTCGCCATCTCAAAGCCAAATTCCATATCCGCAAGCTCTGCCTCTGTAGGCTTACGCTTTGTCAGAACGCCAGGCTGTGGCAAAAGCGGTTTGATCAGCAAGGTCTGATCCATAACCTCAATGCCTTCGTCCTCCAGCTCCTTAACAATCGCATTCATGATAGTATCATCCTTGCGGTCCGGAATAGTAGCTAAAATTTTTATCGCCCGCAGATCAGGAACAATCCTGCCTGCTTTGTACAAAACTTCCTTTGTTACCTTGCCGATCATGGTGACCTTGGTAACCTTATTTTTTTTCAGCGTAGAAATAATCTTGCCAATTTTGCCGATGTTGATATCGTAATAAGCATCAACACTGCCAGGCAGCTCCTCGTCAATCCCTGGAACAACACCTACAGCGACAACATGGTAACCCAGCTCCTTTGCCGAGCGTGCTACCTCTACCGGCAGATGTCCGACACCTGAAAGTACGCCCAGCACCTCCATAGCCTTAGCCTCTGCGTGTACGGATGATGCCGCGTTCAACATTACGCAGGAAACGCAGCAGATGTTCCATAGGCTCGGAGCTTGTCAGCTCCTGCTCCATAGTGCTGATTGCCTCCTGCAGTGGCAGGCCGCTGCGATAAAGAATGCGGAAAGCCTTTTTCAGCTCGCTGCGTTCTTCTACAGGCATACCGGCGCGGGAAAGACCAACGCTGTTCAGGCCGGAAACAAAGGCAGGATCACCGGCGCAGATCATGAACGGAGGAACATCCTGGGTTACACGTGCCATACCGCCAATCATTGCGTTACGGCCAATCTTGCAGAACTGGTGTACTGCAGACAAGCCACCGATAACAGCACGGTCCTCTACGATAACGTGGCCTGCAAGCGTAGCAACATTGGACATGATAACATTATTGCCTACAATGCAGTTATGTGCTACATGGGTGTAGGCCATCATCAGGATATTGTTGCCGATACGGGTTTCGTTGCCTTCGCCGCATGCACGATGAACAGTGCAGCATTCACGGAAGCTGCCGCCATCCCCGATAATGGTATAGCTTTTTTCACCTACAAATTTTAAATCCTGCGGTACTGCACCAATAGAACAGCCCGGGAAAAAATGGCAATTCTTGCCGATTTTAGTATATGGATGGATAGTCACATGTGCGCCAATCACGCAGCCGTCGCCAATCTCCGTATCTTCGTCGATAACAGCATAAGGACCTACGCTAACGTCCTTGCCGATTTTAGCAGACGGATGAATGATTGCAGTTTCATGGATACCACTAGTTGGCATAATAACCGAACTCATTATTTTCACTCCCCAAATAAGATATTAATCAAGCAATTAAATATAAATATAATACTATAATCACAGGTATCCACGATTTTTAACACTACAAAAATCACAGTTAAATGAATTTAGCATTAATTTGAGCTGTATTGCTCGCTTATTCTACCAATTACAGCTTTTTTGTATTTTGCTGATTAATTTTCTTTCGGGTCCATAATAGCAAAGGTGCAATCGCATTCGCAGGCAACCTTGCCGTCAACCTTACCCTCGCAATGAATGATACCCATGCTGCCGCGCATAATTTTAGTTACCTCAGCGGTGGTTACAACCTGGTCACCGGGCACAACCTGCTTGCGGAAGCGTACATTGTCTATTTTAGCGAAAACAGCAATCTTGCCGCGGTTTTCTTCCGGATACAGCATAGCAACGCCGCCAACCTGAGCCATAGCCTCAATCAGCAGTACGCCGGGCATAATCGGTTCATTAGGGAAATGACCTAAGAACTGCATTTCATTAGCGGTAATATTTTTAATACCTACTGCGCGCTTCATAGGCTCAACTTCCAGAATGCGGTCAACCAAAAGCATCGGATAACGATGCGGCAGAATCTTTTTAATTTCGTTAATATCTAATACTGTCATTTATTACTCCCCCTTTGTTCTGTAAGCCTGTATTTGCTTAGCGATTGCGGAATTAAAGGCGTGGCCTGTTTTTACGGCAATAACATGCGCTTTAATCGGTCCCAGCAGATACAAGTCGCCGATGGCATCAAGTATCTTGTGTCTGATCAGTTCATCGTCAAAACGCGGCACAGAAAGAATTTTTTCATCATCAAAAACAACTACATTCTCTAACGAACCGCCAAGGCCCAGTCCCATCTTACGCAGCATTTCCAGCTCGGAAGTAAAAGCCACTGTTCTGGCAGCCATAATATCCTTTTTAAAGCTCTCCTTATCGAGCAGGATATCGAAATACTGGGTTCCCAGCATCGGATGACTATTGATAGAAGTAAAAGAAATTCTGTAGCCGTCATAAGGTAAAATAACGATATAACGGTCATTGTCATAAACGGAAAATGCTTTATCAACGGCATATATATGACGTTCTGCCTCCTGCTGCACCGGTTCTGCTTTTTCAATTAGCTCGCAGAAAACCTTAGCACTGCCGTCTGTTACCGGCGGTTCCGGGGAAGACATTTCAATACGGATATTGTCAATCGCCATCATAGACAGCGCACCCATAAGATGCTCTACTGTAAAAACCTCAGCACCATTGGCACTAAGAGTTGTTGCCTTTACCGTGGAGCTTACATTCTCCGGCAAAGCTTTTATTTCCGGTCTGTCAGGTAAATCGGTACGGATGAAGATGATGCCTGTATCAGGTGCTGCAGGCTTCAGCGTCATCAGCACATCCTTGCCGGAATGCAGACCAATGCCAGAATAGGATACCTCTTTAGCAATTGTATGCTGGTATTCCTTTTTTTGTTCGGTCATTTTACTCCTCCTTTATCAAATTTATTTTTTTCTGCCAAAACGCTGGCGTCCGTCCTTCCAACGGTCATGCACCCAGAACCACATTTCCGGATGCGCAATAATCTCATGCTCCAGAATTGTAACCAGCTCACGGGTTACTGCGTAAAAATCCTGCTCCTTGTTTTTAGTTTTCGGGGTGTACAAGGGAGGATAAATTTTAGCAGTACAGCTGCCATCTGCATTATTGTGCAGAAAGATTGGTAAAATCGGTGAACCGTAAATACGCGAAAGCGCCGCCGGTCCCATCGGGATAACAGAATCCTTGCCGAACAGATCAATGCGCACGCCATCATCATTCGTATCCTGGTCGTAAAGAATACCCAGAAGATTTTTTTCACGCAGCATACGGCTGATTGCCAGCAATCCATGCTCACCACGGTTATAGGTAACCTTTTGTCCTACCATCTGGCGGAATTCATTGATGAGCTTATCCATATGACCATTATTCTGCTTACGCGTAATAGAAAGCATAGGATAGCCATGCAGCGCTACAGTTGCGCCTAAAAGCTCCCAGTTACCGTAATGGCCGGTAGCCATAATGACGCCCTTGCCCTGTGCATAAGCAGCCTCCAGATATTCCAGGCCTTCTACCCTTACTTTTTGGTCAATATTATCCTTATTCAGCAAGGGGAAGCGCATAACCTCCACGACCATGCGACCAAAGCGATGCAGGCTTTCTTCAGCGATTTGGGCCGCTCTTGCTTCATCAACCCCCAGGCATTCGCGAATGTTGGCCTCTGCCATCTGCATACGCCAGCGCGGTACAACCATTACTGCTACGCTGCCCAGGAATTTTGCCACCAGCTTGCGCAGCCACAGGGGTGAAACACACATAAATTTACTAAAAAGCTTGACTATATAATAACCTAACAAGCCTTCACCACCTACTTATTTTTTCAGCTCTGCCAGTTCCTTTTCCAGAGCCTTGACGCGCTTGAGCATATCGCCCACCTTGCGCAGATTTGCTTCCTGGCGCAGCCATTCCTTCATCGGCATTGCAGGGAAGCCACCCATAACAGAGTTATCAGGAACATTGTTGGTAATGCCGGTTTTGCCGCCAAAGACGCAATTGCTGCCAATGGTAATGTGGCCTACAGTACCAACCTGGCCGGCAAAGGTAACATTATTGCCAACAGTTACGCTGCCGGAAATACCAACATGCGCAACAACAAGACAGTTTTCGCCTAAGATATCGTTGTGGCCCAGATGTACCAGGTTATCAATCTTGGTGCCCTTGCCAACGATAGTGCTGTCAACGGTAGCACGGTCGATACAGGTGTTGTTGCCAATCTCTACATCATCCTGCAGCACTACATTACCGGTTTGCAGCACCTTGCTGTGCTTGCCGTTCTGGGTAATATAGCCAAAGCCGTCACCGCCGATAACAGAACCGGACTGCAGAATAACTCTGTCGCCCAGTACGCAATCCTCACGGATGGTGGTATTAGGATAAAGGGTACAATCCTTGCCCATTTTTACGCGTTTGCCGACATAAGCGTGCGGATAAATTACGCAGCCGTCACCAATCTCAGCATCGTCCTCTACTACCGCAAAGGGTTGGATAGCAACATTGCTGCCGATTTTTGCTTTTTTGGATACATAAGCATAAGGACTGATAACGCGCTCTACCTCCTCCTGCGGGCGGAACAGCTCCAGCAGGGCAGCGAAAGCTGCACGCGGGTTAGCAACTCTGATAACCGGACGGCCATCAAGCTCTGGATCCTCAGGGCTCAGAACCATTACACCGGCCTTGCTGAGATGACAATGCTCTACATGAGGCGGCACAGCAAAGGAAATATCCTTCGGACCTGCCTCCACCAGTCCATTGACACCGGTAATGAGCAATTCGGGGTTATCATGCTCTACTGTACCTTTTAAAAACTCAGCTAATTCTTGTACACTCTTCTCCATTTCATACCTCCACCATAAAGCTGCTTACGCAAAAAGCGGACGGACTACCCGCCCGCTTCAGGGTGCTGCTTATTTCATTTTTGCAATTACATCACTAGTAACATCAGTACCGCCTTGTGGAACAGCGCGCTTATCTAAAATAGCGCCCAGCTTTTTCTCATCGGAAACCTGCTTCAGTGCAGTATCCAGGCTGGCCTTCAGTTTATTTTGAGCCTCGCTTTGAATCAGCTTAGCCTTAGCGCCATAATCTTCGGCAACCTTTTTAGCATCATCGCCGGTTTTGCCTGCCATATCCTTATCCATCTGGGTTTTCAGGTCAGTCATTTTTTTAGTAACATCTTCCTGAGTTGTTTTTACGATAGGAGCTTCAGCTTCAATCTTGCTCATATCAACAGTACCAAAATCAGCATTGCGTCCGCTGCAGCCAAAAGTAAACATAGATGCTGCAATCATCAAACCAGCAATAATTTTTTTCATAATTTTTAACCTCACTTAATTATAGCATGAATCAGGCCCGGGCACGTGAACGTATCACGTCTTTTTTAAGGCCTTGATTATGGCATCGGTAATATCCTCCGCCTTCATATTAACTCTAAACTTATTAAAAACAATAGTATAACCGCGTTCATGCGCCAGCTTCACAGCCTGACTTTCGATATCCTGATTGATTTGCTTCTTCAAGCTATCATTCTTCTCCTGCTGCTTATCAATTTCTCTGTCGATAACACTCAGCGCATTGTTTAATGCCTTCGGTGCCGTATCAAGCATTTCCTTGTCGCGTTCCTCCGGCGATTTGAGCTGCTGCATAGCCTGAGCATGATACTTCTGTGCCATCTCACGCATCCGCTTCTCAGCCTGCTCTTTATAAGGCAATACCTTGGCATCAACCAGGCGTCGTTTTTCCGCCTGCAGCTCACCAATCTGCACACCACGCTCCTGCTGCAAATGCTGCAGCTGCTTTTCAACCGCCTGACGTTCATCAGGCTTCATTTTTACGGTCTCCAGCAGCGCGCGTAAATTAAACAGCTTCAGCTTATAGGCTTCTTCAACCTCTGTTTTGCGTGCAGCCAGCTTGCTGTCTGCTTCTGCCTCAGCCTGTGCTACAAACTTCTGTAGCTTAGCATTTTCAATCTCCCTTTGTTCTACCATCCGGGTATTGAAATCAGCCTCCATGAAGCTTTGCTGGCTTAACTGCCGCAGACTGCGCAGCTTATTCAAGCTGCTTAGCTGCGCCTTGGCCAACTCCTCCTGACCTTTACGCTTGTTCAGCAGATCCTGCAGGATTTTTTCGCCCTGCTCCAGCTTAGCATACTGAGGATGGGCGCTTACCGCCTGCTCCCAGTTGATAACAGCAATTTTTTCCTGCGGTCCCCGGAAATTGGTACTGCATGCCGAAATCAGCAGAGCAGCTGCAATAATAGCACTTATTTTTACCAGCTTGTTCTTCTTCATGCCTGCCTCCAATAACATTGCTGAACATCCGTAAATACCGCGATTAAATTGACATTACACAAGGCAATCTGCCAACTTCAGAGCAACAATGCGCTGAAGAAGCTGTTATTTGCCTGCCTGCATAGACTTGGCAACCTCGTCGGTAATATCTACACCGCCGAAAACAACAGTGTTCTTATCTACTACAACTGCCAGACCTTTTTTGTCGGCAATCTTTTTGATGCTGGCTTCGATTTTCTTCAGCACAGGGTCCATCAGCTCTTTTTGTTTGTTGGCCAGACGTTCCTGAGTCTGAGTATAATACTTTCTCTTTTCTGCCTCGTTCATGGTCTTGCTTTTCTCATTGAAATCCTTTTGGGCAGATTCGATTTCTTTGTTCATAGCTTCGTTAACTTTGCTCAGATCCGGGCTTTGTGCTACCAGCATCTGATAGTTAACTACACCGATAGCAGATTCGCTGGAGGCTGCAAAAGCACTCTTGCCAACACCGCTCTGCGTTACAGAAAGCGCAAAGCAGCCCAGTACAAAAATGGCTGCTATAAACAAGGAGATCAGTTTTACATTTTTAGGGTTACGCAATTTCTGCATCATAATCTAAATCCCTACCTTCTTTTCCTCATACAAAAATTCAGAAGCGGCAAGAGCAGAAAACAACAGTCATCTGCTTCTGTCCCGTCTGTTGCAATAATATATCTTATTATATCAGTCTACGCTCATTCTTTCAAGAATTGCTACAGATTTCCTATAAGACGCAGGTAAAATTCCTGCCCGCCATAAATATATTCCGCACTTAGGAACTCATGAATGCGGTAGCGCACCGCAAATTCATTACGGTTATCACCGGAAAAATGCTCGGCCCGCAAGCGCCATTTAGGACTCAGGCAATATTCCAGACGGTAATTGTTGTCACCCATAGGCATACGCCGTACATAGCTCCAGCTGCTCTTGCCCCAATAATGCGTATAACCGGTGCCGAAGCGCCACTGGACATCATCCAGGATAACCTCTGCCTCGCCAAAAATCTCGTCACGCGGCGAAATAAATTTACCAAGATGCGCCTTGCCGGAAAGGTTATCCTTATCACGGCCGATATCGCCATAGCCTTCAAACCAGATTTTATAATCATCCGATTCAATCATAATGCTGACACCCAGATCCGCACCCGGGGTGATTTTCACCTGTGGCCGCAGCTGATAGTTTTTTACCTCCGGCTCAGTCATAAGCTTCTCTAAAAGCTGCTGCTCCAGCTCCTGTCGGTGCCGCTGCACATAAGCCACCGGTAACCCGCGCAGCTTATCGCACTCACCGGCGTATTTGTACTTCATCTGCATCAAAAGCACATTGGGAATATCCTCACTGCGCAGCTCATAGCGAATGTCGCGCACCAACTGCCCTACGGGATAGATAACAACCTGCACTACAGTGCGTCCATCCTCCTGCAGCACGTCAACAGCCGGCTTAAATTCAGGCAGCTGTGCTTGCACCTCGCTGCGTACCAGCTTGCGCAGTACGCCGCCGGCCCAGTCGCCTGCATCTACCGAGGCACCGCTGATGGCCTGCTCCAGCTGAGCCTGCAGCGCCGGAATACGCCGCTCCAGCAGAGCCGCCGTCTGCGGCTCTACGCCGGAAAACTGCAAATCGATAAGCGGCTTTTCGATAACCTTGTTCCAGGGACGTGCATACAAGCACACCTGTGTCGCTTCACCTACATCAAGCTGAACATCAGTCAGCTCGTAGCCGGTAAACACCCTGTCACCGATTTCCGTCAGCAGCCGGGCATAATCCTCCCTGGCTGCAGCAATTTTTGCCGCATCCTTCTCAAGGAACAGCTGGTCTGCAACCACCTGCATACTGCTGCTCATCTTCTGCAGCAGCAGCGGGCTGGTGCCGCCGTTTGTATCTATAACCTGCACCTCTACTCTGTTAACCGGTGCAGAAAAAGCATGCTGCAATGGCAAGATGCTTGTCATTGCAGCACAGAACAGAATCTTATTCAGCTTCATAGCCTAAATATTCTCCGCAAAATCAGAACTGTCCACCAAAGCTGAAGTGGAATTTGCCGCCATCTTCACCATAGCCATAATCCAGCTTAACCGGACCAAGCGGGGAGTTGATACGCAGGCCTACGCCGTAGCTGTTCTTAATCAGGCCCATATCAAATTCGTCCTCATGACGTTTATCCCAGGCATAACCGTTATCGGTGAAGAGTACGCCCTGTACCTTCTTGACAATCGGGAAGCGGTATTCCAAAGTAGCCTTCAGCATGCTGTTGCCGCGGAACTGGTCATCCTCGTAGCCACGCAATGTATCGCTGCCGCCCATGGTAAAGCGCTGAGACAACGGCATGCTGCCGCTGGCATAGCCTACACCCAGGTTCAGTGCCCAAACGCTTTCGCCGCCTGCACGATAGTAATAGCGCCAATCGGCAGTCCATTTGGTGAAGTCAAAGTCACCGCCCATGCCGCCGGCCCATTCTACGCTGTAGCCAATGCGCTTGCCTTCATGCGGATCATAGATGTTGTCGCGGGAATCATATACACGGCCGAAGGTAATACTGCGGGTAACACCAAAGTTTTCCTTACGGCGCTCTGCAGCAGTTTTCGGCATCCAGTCTTCGTATTTATCACTTTTATCAGTATCACTCTTATAGAACTGATCTTCATAATACTGATCTTTATCATTTTCGTAGCCGTCAGCTTCGCCCTTATAGATATCATCACGGTTTTTAAGCGTAATGTAGTTGCTGACAAATTCATTATGGGTTTTGCGGCTGAAGGTAATTTCCTGACCACGACGTTTTTTGTCGTAACGGGCAATTTCATCGCCGTCGATGTTGTAGTCAGCATATTCGTTGGTGATATCATAAAGGTTAAGAGTAGCACTGGTCTCTTTATCATCCAGCCAGGGGCGGGTATAGCTGAAGTCATAGTTCTTGTTATCCTCGCCGCCAAACTCCCATCGAACATTAATCTTGTCGCCAATACCGCGGAAGTTCTTATCGCCGATAGAAACCATGCCGACAAAGCCATCGGCATTACTGTAGCCTGCGCCAATGCCAAAGGTACCGGTGTTCATTTCTACTACCGAAATCTCTACCTCAACGCCGTTAGGCTCACGGCCAGGGTTCAGCTTGATGTTAACATCTTCGAAATAGCCCAGGTTATAGACACGCTGCATGCTGCGGCGCGCAGCCTTGGCGTTAAAGGGCTCCCCCTTCTTCAGCTTCATTTCACGGGTAACAACATAATCCTTCGTCTTAACATTACCCTTAACCTTAAAGCCTTCTACGATGCCTTCGTTGGCAGTAACCTTCAAGGTACCGTCCGGCTCCATATGCACGTCAGTAACACGCGCCAGAATATAGCCGTTGGAACGGTATTCCTCCTCCAGCTTCTGGACGCATTTATTGATATCCTTCAGGTTAGCAATCTTACCCTGCTCCAAGTCAAAGAAGCCTGCCACCTTCTGCTTATTCAGCACGGTGTTGCCCTCAACCTCAGTTTTCTGGTAAACGGGGTTTTCCATCACATGATAGATTACCTGTACGCCTTCCGGAACCAGCTTGAATTCCGGGCGCAGGTCATAGAACCAGCCCATGTCATAAATAGCACTCAAATCCTCGCTCAGGCCAGCTTCAGTAAATTGCATGCCAGGCTTGGTTTTCAAAGCAGCAGCAATCTCTGCCTCAGGCACAGTCTTATTACCGGCAATAATCTGCTTGGTAATGGTCTTTCCCAAATATGGTGCCAGGCTTGTTTCTTGCTGGCTTTCCGGTGCAGTATGCGTTACAGAGGTACCAGCACCTGCAGCAGGTGTCGGGATTTCTTCGGCGTAAACAGGAGCAGCCAGCAGCATTGCTGCCAGGCCTACTGTCAAAGGCCGCCATAAGTATTGTTTCTTCAATCGATATTCCTCCTCATGATTCATTTAGAGTTACTGAGTTCAACTCGTGCTGACTGCACTAATTTATGCATATCGGCTTTGGATATAGTAACACGGTCAGGATTTTCTTTATGCTCCTGTGCCGGCACATCATTGGCAGACTGTTTCTGTTGGGGTACAGTCCTTGCAGGCGCCGCCTGTACAGGCATGGCCTGCTGCGGCTTAACCACCGGTGCTGCCGCTGGCGGCAGCGCAGCTTGCGCCTTCACGCGGTAATGGTTTCTGGCAAAACACCAGCCACCAAAACCGGCAACTACTAACAAAAATGCTGCACAGACTGCCAGAACCTGACGGTTCCAGCTCCAGGGGCGGTCCTTTTTCCGACGCAGGTTTTTCAGCTCGGCCTCCGCCATCATCAAATCAAGCTCGCCCCTGATATCCTTATTATCCATAAAGCTTTGCTCCGCCTTATCCAGACTGCTTTTTATGCAGCGAATACGATGGAACAATGTGCGGCTTGGCTGCGTCATGCTTTTACCCCTTTCTGTACATAATTGTTTTTAATAACTATGTCTTATATAATCAGCTGACGTCCTGTATTTTCACAAGCCATTTAAGATGATTACAGCAGATTTAGTAAGGCTAACTGGCATTTTCGCTATTTTTCGTCATATATTGACTTATATATTATTCCTTGTTAAATTCATGGATAAAGCGTGAAAGCATGCCGCGGATGCGACGCACTCCCTGCTTCTGCAGGCGGTAAACATGACCGAGGCTTACATCAATAGCGTCGGCAACTGCCTGCGCCGGCCTGTCTTCCAGATACATGCCCTGCAGCACCTGCTGCTCCTTCAGCGGCAGGCGGTCCATAGCCTGCGCCACCTTTTCGCAAAGCAGCTGCTGTTCGGCAACCTCGCTGGGCGAAGCCAGCTCCGAAGGCAACGCATCACTGAGGGTAAAACCATTGGACAATTCACTGTCCAGGTAAAGCATGCCCTTTTCTGAGCTTTTCCTCAGATAATCTACCATGCTTCCCTTAATGCGATAGGAAGCAAACAGGCTGAAGGCTACCTGCCGCTTGTAATCGTAGCTTTCTGCAGCCTCCAGCAGGCCAACCATGCCCTCCTGAATCAGCTCCATTGTCTCTGCCTCCGGCAGCCTGAAGCTGGCAGCAATTTTAAAAACTAACGGCTGATAAGCCGTCATCAGGCGTTGGTGCGCCGCTTCGTCACCGTCAGCATCACGCCGCCAAAGCTCCAGCTCTTCCTCCGGCTCCAGCAGCAAAGTCTTTCTCAGCTCTTCCAAATAGCCTTGCAGCATCTGTTCACCTCCCTTCTTATCTACATTTGCACAGCAATGCTCAGAACGATATCTTATATTCCAGGCCATACCAATCCTTGGGATCCTTGGACAGATCATAGCTGCGGGAATATGTTATATTCATATGCTTACTGATATCATACTGTCCGAAAATACTTCTGTCGACAGCATCGAAGCTTGTTGTATAACCAATCATAAAGTTATTATTCAGATATTTGCTTACTAGAACATTATACTGGTTTTTCTCGTCTGCCGTCAACTCTTTATTACGGTCATGAACGCTTTCAAAGCCTATGCCAGAGCGCGTTTTACCGGTATAAATGCGGAACTGATCCAAGCCCAGTGTCTGCTTGACAAACATTTCTACGTCACCGAGCACCGTCATCTGCAGGCCAACTGTCATCAGATTTGCCATATCATCACTGGTAACCTCATTGCTGCCGGCACTTTCGCGCTGCAGCGTCAGCATACGCACAATCGTGTTTTGTGTCAGCGGCGGATTACTTGTCAGCTGCAAATCCATTTCGCTTACCGGCCCGTTAATCTTCATAAAGATATTATAACGGCTGAAGCGCGCCGTGCTGTCGAGGCTGACATTCGGCAAAAAGCTTCCCGGATCAACCCATACCAGACTGGCATTATTCAGCTTAAAGTCGGTACGTAAATATTTAACAGTGCCCTTATCAGCTTTAATCGTACCGTCAATCATTGGGAAGAGCGTGCTGCCCTTGATATCAATACCGCCCTTAAGCCAGATATCATACAGATAGCTGTTATAAAGGTGCACCTTCGGCCCCAGCACAAGCTTCATATCCAGGCCGATATTGCTGTCCCCCTCGCTCAACTCAGGCACTGTCGGCATATTAATCAGCACGTCATCCAGACGCAAACTGCCGGCAAGCCGCGGGCGAAACGCCATAGGCGGCGCAGCATTACCCTTGCGGTTTTTCATATCGGGGTATTTTTCCGGCTGCAGAGTTACGTCACTGGTAATCGTACCGGTGAAAATCTTAGATGCCAGCTGCGCCTTATCAGCCTTGATATGCAGACTGTAGGCTGTATCAGCATCGGTATGCAGTGCATAGCTGCCTTCGGCACTGAGCGTGCCCTTGCCTAACTTAGTAGACAGGTTCTTCAGCTGTACAGTATTACCGTTAAACAGTACGTCCAGATTGATATCATCAAAAACAGTATTGATATATTTAACCTTAACACTGCCGCCGGCAATTTTTACCGAACCGAACAGCAGCGGCTCCTCCAGCGTGCCTGCCAAACGGATTTTGCCCTGCGTGTCGCCTACGCCCCATTCCACCATTTTGGTAAGCGCCGGCAAAATTCCCAGACGCGCCTTATCCAGGTCCATCACAATGTTCATCTGTGCATCAGGATTACGGCGTTGCTTTTTATCGCGGAACAAATCCAGCGGAATATCACCCGCTGCGCTGACGCCGTAAGCATCCTTAGTGGCAATCAGCTGCTGCAGCTTAATGTTGTCGTCTGCCAAGGCCAGCATCGCCGTCATATCGTCTACACTTACGCCTGCAACAGAACCGTTGGTAATTTCCAGCGAAGCAGTTCCCTGGGGATTATCAAAGCTGCCCTGCACCTGCACCAGCATATCAGTTTCGCCCTTAATTTCCGGCGGATCCTTCATAACTGCCGTAACAATCGCCGGGTTGGCCTTCACTGCCGCAACCTCGATATCCAGCATTCTTTGCTTAAGATCTACCGAACCGCCGACAGCAATAATTCCTCTATCGCTTACGCCATCCTGCTCCTGCAATCTGACATTGTCAAAATGCAGCACGCCGCCCTTATCAATGCGTCCTTCAAAACGCATATGTGCATAATTAAGGTCGTGAATTTTTACATTATCGGCCGCAGCCGTAATTTTTACGCCCTCGCCATGGCCTTTGTAGCTGAACAGCAGCTCACCCTGCATCAAGCCATTGATATCGTAATCCTGGCGCGCCATGCGCAGCAGGCCGCCAATATCGCCCCAAAGGTTTTCTACCTTGCCTTCAATATAGTGCTGAACCAGGTTAATATTAAGATCTGCACTATACAGGCCATAGTTGATTGGATCATCACGATAAGGCTGCTTAAAGGAAGCGTTCAGCTTATTCACATCACGACCATTGCTGGCCAGCGTACCCTTGAGCTCCGTCAACGGTTCATCGTTAATCGTTATTCTGTCACTGCTGACTTCACCATCAAAGAAGGGAGCTGTCAGTGTACCGCTCAGATGTCCCTTGGCGTTAACCTTGCCGCCTAAAGCAACTGTGTCGTCACTAATCGGCAAATGCTCCAGGTCAACATTTTGAGCATCCATAACAAAGTTCAGCCTGCGATCGGCAGTCATCGTACCATCCAAGGTAAGACGTCCATAGAAGGCATCTACTACAAAATCCTGCAAGCGCAGCAGGCCGTCCTCATAAGCATAATGACCGCTGATATTATTAAACAGCTGCTTGGCGGCACTGCCGTCGGACGCATGCACTTCACCATGAATATAAGGATGGCTGAGGCTGCCCTTTACCTGCATCACATTATCAAGATTACCGGTAACTATATCAGGCTTGCCCACAAGCACCATCAGCGGCTCAATGCGCACGTTCTTCGTTGTCAGTGTAAGCTCCGCCACAGGCTCTGCTCCCTGCAGATTAATCGTACCGTTAAGAATATGCTGTCCCTGATCCATATGCGCAGTAAAATCCTTAAAGCCCAGGATATTATCCTTCATGCTGATAATGCCATGCGCTTCGTTAAGCTTCTGCGACATAAATTCTGCCTGCGTCAGCTGTACCATGCCGGAAAACTCGGGTGCATCCAGCGTGCCGCCGACATCAAAGCCGGTAGAGCACAGACCACGTCCATCCTGACAGGCTGCTGCCAGCACAGGATCAATCGGGAAATCGGCCATACGTCCGTGAACAGCCAAAGCGCCATCCTTGGCAACACGTCCTTGGGCAGCCAAGGTACCGCCGCCGTCGGCAAAAAAGCTGAGGTCGTCAATATTAAGGCCCTTGCTGTCATAGCTGCCGTCAAAGGCTAAACGTTTAAGCTTCAGGCTGCGCCAGCTGATATCCATTGTATCGGCAGCAGCGTGCAGAGAAATTTTATCCTGCACCAGCTTGGCCAGAACTGCCAGCTTACCGTTGATATGTACCTGCTCCTGCTGTTTGCCGGGCAGGCTCTGCGTAACCTGCTGCAGCTGTGCGTCTGCCGTCAGTACCTGCTCCTTAAGGTCATACGTACCGTTAGCGGTAATCGTACCGCCGCCGTATTGCGCACTCACGTCATGGAGCTGCACAACGTCCTTAGATACATCAAACGGCACACGCAGCTTTTCCGCCTTATAGCCTTTATAGGCCAACACATCACTGCTCAGTACGCCAAAGCCGGAAGGCGCGTCAGTATCACGCAAATCAGCTTCACCCTCCAGGTGTAGCTTCTGCCCGTCAACCACAGCGTCAAGACTGCTGACGCTGATAAGGTTTTCATCCGCGCGTACCAGGCCGTCAAGCTGCAGACTGTGCTGCTCGCCTGCCAGGCTCAGCTTACCGCTGAGTGCTGCCAGCTTCACTTCACCGCTAAAGCGCTGCTTGCCGTTCTTATTCACATAAAGCAGAGCGAGCTTGCCTAAGCCGCCCTGCAGCTCATCAACATTACCGTATTGCTTAGCCAAAGCGGCATAGGGTGCCAGCGCCAGCTTGTCGCCGGTCAGCTTCATGCGGCCCTCGCCCTTGGTAGTCATCGTGCCGGCCAGCTTCAGCTTATCGGCGCCGCTGGTCACAGCCAAATCCACGGCAAAATCAGGATTGGCACCGCCGTTGATATTGCCTTCCACAGCAAACTGCCACTTGCCCTGCGGCATAGTTACTACCAGCTCGCCCTTGTCTACCGCCAGCGTACCGTAAAAAGGCGTTTCCTCAGAATCCGACGGCTTCAGCAGATTCTGCATATTCCATTTATTTTTGTCATTCATTGTGAGATATATTTTCGGGCGCATTACATCAATCCTGCTCAGCGCACGCTCAGGCTTCTGCATAGCAAGCCAAGGGCGCAGCGTCAGCACAGTACGCGGCAGCTCCGCTACCTTCTCGCCCTTGGCATCCTTTACGACAACGTCCGTCAGCTCGGCCGTCAGGTCGCCTTCCCATTTCAGACCGCCAATAGAAACACTGCCGTTGATGTATTCCGCTGCCAGCTGCTGCAGCTGCGGTATGGCCTGCTTAATATACTTAGGCATCACCGTATGAACTAAAAAGATATAGCCTGCCGCAAGCAGAATGATTAATGCTCCTATAAATTGCAGATATTTTTTCATGACACTTCACCATTTAATAGTTTAACAAAATTCTATGACAAAAATATGACAAGACTGTTTTTTATATACTCCGACTTTTATTTATTCGACATCAGCAGAAAACATCCTCTTATTGAGAAGAAATTTCTTTTATCCGCTGAAATCTCGGCTAAAGCCGCATAAAAAAGCCGGTGAGATTTATGCCCCACCGGCCTGATTGTGTCACTGTTTATTAAATTTACGCCTTAATTATTTGGCAGCCTCTTCGGTTTTTTCTTCGGTTGCTTTAACAGCTTTTGCAGTTTTGGCAGCCTGTACCTTTACGGCAGTAGCAGGATTGCTCATCGGTACGCCGATAGAGGTTTCCAGTGCTGTCTTGGAGGTATTGTAATCATACAAAGCCTGTGTATAGTTGGTCTTAGCCTGAGTCAGCGCAACCTGAGCATCAAGCACGTCAGTGTTGGTGCCAACGCCGGACATATAACGCAGCTGGGCAATGCGGTAATCCTCATCAGCCTGCTCTACAGCCAGCTTAGTGGTGCTGATACGTTTTTCTGCTTCGCGCAGTCCCAGGTAATTGCTGCGCACGTCCAGATTTACAGCGTTCACGGTATCGCGATATGTTTCCTCAGCCTTTTTCAAATCAGCTTCAGCGCCGTGAATCTTGGACAGAGTTACACCGGTATCGAAAACGTTTATGCTGACATTTACGCCGACACCCCATTTACCGTTTTCATCACCGGGCCAGCTGGTATCGCTCCATTGCTGGGTAGCGCTGGCAGCAACCTGCGGCATATGACCGCTGCGAGCAACCATCAAAGCGCCCTTGGCAGCGTCCACGCCATATTTAGCCTGCATCAGCTCCGGACGATGCTCGGCAGCATAAGCCAGGCAGTCATCCATGTTTTGATCATAGGCATTATAAACAAGCAGATTATCGAGCTTCAGAGTGGTGTCCATCGGCAGGCCGACGATTTTGTTCATGTTTGCTTCAGCAACCTGATAGGAATTTTCAGCCTGAATCAGGGTTTGCTTAGCATTGGCCAGCTCAACCTGAGAACGCAGCACATCTACCTTGGCTACCACGCCAACGTCATACTGTGCCTGAACATTTTTCAGATGGTCCTCCAGACGGGTAACGGATTCAGCACTAAGCTTTTGCATATTATCAGCCTGCAGCATTTTGAAATAACCGTCGGTAACGGTAGAACGCATCTCGTTATAGGTACGCTGTACGCCTACCTCGTTATATTGATAGTTAGCCTTAGCCTGTTTAATGGTACCGCTTAATTTACCGCCGGTAAAAATAGGCAGAGAAGCACTCAGACCGTTGGCGTGATTATTGCCGATGCCCTTGGTCCAAAGACCGGGAGCAGCTTCATGAAGATCATCATAACCGCCGCGCTGGGTAGTATGGCTTGCGCTGATGCTGATACCGCGGCTCTGGCGGGCAGCGTTGTAGCTGGCACGGGCACTGTCAAGCTCGTATTGGGCAATGCTTACGGTCGGATTGGTCTGGAAAGCACGCAGCATAGCGTCATCCAGGTTTAAAGCAACAGTCTCGCCGGCAAAAGCACTTTGGCTCAGTGCCATGGTCAGCGCTGCAGATAAAAGCAAGAAACGTTTTGTTAATTTATTTCTATTCATCCGAAAAACCTCCATTTTCTAAAACTGACTAACCAGTCAGTAGTAAAATTATATATTTATTTAGGGCTGTTTGTCAAATATTTTTTAGAAATAAGTACGCACACCCATATAAGTATTAGCTTTATTACCGCGCGCATCCATGGTTTCGCCGTAAAGCGACAGGTTATCATGCAAACGGAATTCGCCGCCCAGACGCACCTTGAGATCATCAAAGTCATATAACTGGGAATACAATCTGAAGTCCCTGCCTAAATCGTAGCTGGCGCCGACACCGAAATCTCCCTGCATCGCACCCATGCTGAAGGCTGCGTTGCCATACTGACGGCCTACGAGGAAATCAAATTTATTGGCATTGCCGATATCATAACCGCCCATATAAAGGAAGGTATCATCTGCCGGGTGCAGCGTTACGCCCAAGCTGCCGCGCCAATCGCCGCCCTTGGCGGCAAAGCCGGCGTCAGTTGAAACCTTCGCTTCGGTAAGCGTTCCCAAAATTTTGTTGGCACGCTCGCTCGTTTCTTTAACGTTGACCAGCGTTTCCTTCAGCGATTTTTGTGTCACAGGATCCTTGGCTACTGTTTCCAGCACCTCAACAATATTTTCCATACGCTTACTGGTATCTGCCATATTTTGGGCAATGGCAGCCACGTTCTGGCCCGTCTTGCCGTTATTATCCACACCGGCCATAATGCTTTCGATATGGGCCGCCGTGCCGTTCATGCGCTGGCTCAGCTCGTTAATCTGATGAATCATCGAAGTAATATCCTGCTGGTTAGCTACTGCCACATCAGCCATAACCTTCGTGAAGGTATTCATGTTCTCAGCGATATCATTCATATTCTTAAAGCCGGATTTCATGGACTGCTGGACTTCCTTATCGCCAAAAACATTTTCAAAGGCATTGGCGATATTTTCCATACGCTTCACCAAATCACCGGAGGAAGCAAAGAATTCATCAATACCACCGCCGGCAACACCATTAATCGTGCTGCCTTCGGCTACATAACCCTGTCCCTGCTTGGTAGGCGGGATAACACTGACATATTTTTCACCCATAATACCGTCAGAAGAAATCGTAAAGGTTGCTCCCTGCGGTATTTTGATATCGTCATTAATTTCTGTGATAACCTCTACCTTATCCGGTGCCACATTAATCTTTTTGACCGTGCCCACCTGCACGCCTGCATAGCGCACAACATGTCCTGGCATCAGACCGCTGACCTGAGGATAGTTAATGCGCAGCTCATAGCCCTTTTTGCCAAAGCTGAAAGCACCCATAAAGGTAATAATGCCTGCCAGCACTACTGCGCCGCCTAACGCAAAGGCACCAACCTTAACCTCACTGCTGCTCATTTTTCTCCTCCTCTTTCAATTCCATGCCGTTAATAAAAGCCTTCACGACTAGATTAGTACTGTTTTTTATCTCCGCCACTGTGCCCAGCTGCACAATGCGTCCATTATATAGCATAGCGATACGGTCTGCAGCATAATAGGCTGATTCCATATCGTGTGTTACCAAAACCGAAGTTACTCCCAGCGTCTGCTGGGTTTTGCGTATCAGCCTGCTGATGGTCATCGTCATCACCGGGTCCAAACCGGAGGTCGGTTCATCATAAAAAACCATCTGCGGCTGCATGGCCAGCGCCCGCGCCAGACCGACGCGCTTTTTCATACCACCGGAAAGCTCTGTCGGCATCATCTTCTGCGTACCCGGCATGCCCACCATTTCCAATAATTGGCTGACGCGCTCCTGTATTTCCTCCTCCGGCAGCTTAAAATGCCGCCGCAGGCCGAAGGCTACATTCTCGCCTACGCTCAGAAAGTCGAATAAAGCGGAATACTGGAACACTACGCCCATATGCTGGCGCAACCCATCCCATTCATCCTCTGTGAAGGAGCTTACCTCCTGACTGTCGATAACAATACTGCCGGAAGTAGGTGCCAGCAGTCCTGTCAGCAGCTTGATAATCGTGCTCTTGCCTGTACCGGACGGGCCGATAACCGCCAGTGTTTCCCCCTGACGTACAGCCAAATCAAGATTATCAAGAATCACCTTGCTGCCAAAGGCCATTTTAAGTTGTCGGAGCTGAATCATTGCTGCATTTGACATTTTTCCGGCTCCTTACACATACAAAATAATCGAAAGAAAATAGTTGGTGATAAACACCAGAATAATCGAAAGCACTACCGAGGCTGTAGTCGCCAGGCCAACGCCTTCCGCGCCATTCGGCGCGTTCAGGCCCTTATAGCAGCCTACGATAGCAATTATCGCACCAAAGACACAGCTTTTGACCATACCGCCAAACACGTCATAGAACTCTGCCAGTGTCCTGATAGAATTTTCATAAGTAAAGCTGCCGATGCCGGCGTAATAATGCGCCACCACCCAGCCGCCGATGTTACCGATAAGGTTAGCAAAAAGCACCAATAAAGGCATCATCAGCACCAGCGCAATAAAGCGCGGCACCACCAGATAGCTCACAGGATTGGCAGCCATAACACGCAGCGCGTCAATCTGCTCGGTAACCTTCATCGTACCAAGCTCCGCTGCAATCGCCGCACCGATACGGCCGGCAACAACAACGCCTGTCAGCACTGGCACCAGCTCACGCGCCATGGCGATAGCCACAATGCCGCCTACGGTAGAGGACGCCCCCAGACGCACGAACTCCTTGGCTGTCTGTACGGAAAAAACCATACCGGTACAGAGAATCGTCATCATCACAATTGGCAGCGAATCTGCTCCCAAAAGTGCCATCTGACGCACAACCTCCTTGCCATTGGCGTCCTTCAGACGACGCAGCGTAGCCAGCAGCAGCAGCGTCAGCCTGCCGCTGGCCGCACAAAAGGCTAATATTCTGTTGCCCATTGCTTCACAGATAGATTTCAGCATTTTTATATCCTTATCTTCAGCTTTTTCTACATAATCATTATACCGCCAAATTATGGCGAATGTATGACGCAAAGAGGCCATACCGATACAGTAACTGGAAAATTTTTGTTTAGCGAAAGAAATTATCACTCTGCAAGTTTACTTTTCAACGGTAAGCATGACTTCGCTCTCGCCGTCAATAATAAAATCAAAGGGATACTTCTGCTTGAACGGAGAGCCCTGCAGCATACCCGCAAGGCCTGCATCGTTAGCAGCAGCCTCCGGATTCGGCGGCTGCATTTGTCCCATCGCCACATCAATAATCAGCTCATTATTCTTGTCGGCTGTATTCACGCTCTTGATATAATCGCTGAGCTTGTGACGTGTTTCCTTCTTCTTGGCTGCTGGAACACCTTCAGCCTGCTGCTTGCGCAGCAATTCGATAGCCCATGCCATGCTGCTGCCACCGCGTACGTTCAGCGCCAGCTTGCCACCCGGATGATCCTTAGGCACCTTGAAATAAACTGTCCTGGTAAATTCTTCGCCACGATAAGGCTTCATAGTAACATCAACAGCTACCTTATCACCGGACTTAACCTTGGCATTCTTGATGCGCACGTTAAGAATTTCCGCCACCTGTACCGCATTGCTGACCTCAACCTCTACGTTGATGCCATAAAGCTGCACCGGCTCAAACTTATTCTGCATCAGAATCGTTATCGCCTCCGTCAGCTCTGCATCAAGATTCTTCAGCAGCGCATCATTGGAATAATACATATTTTCGCGGTCAATCGTCAGCATTTCCTTCTTGCTGTCCACGCCGGTGATTGTAAAATGCAGCTTGGCTGTGCCACCGCCATTACGGTCCACAGTCTTGCTCACAGTATTGACTACTGCTGCATCGACCATCGAAGGCACCAGCTGCGGATCATCAATCAGACGCATACGCATGCTGTTGGCCTGACCGCGGCTGCTATCGTTAACCGTAACAAACATCGGAATAGAATCGGGCTGCTTGCCGACTACGCCGCCGATACCGCTGGCACGGTCCTGCGTAATGCTGCCGATAGCCTCACCCAGATTGCCTACCTTATAGCTGCTCTGCAGGTTAGGCACTACGCCCAGCACCCACACCTTATTCATAAAGAAATTGCTGCTGCCGCGCTGCATAAAGGGGTGGCCGAAGGCCAGAATCTTACCGCTGTCATCGGTCCAGGTAACAGTACCGAGAGCGCCAAGAGTCATATCACCCTGCATCAGAGCCACGCCGACACTGCTGCCCGGCTCCAGCGGCTTAGCGCTGGAAGCGCCGGCAGCACCGCTGTTGATTGCTGTAAGACCGAAAGGCTGCAGCTTCTCCTGCAGATATTCCATGCCGTATTCCGTAAAACCGCCTGCCATCAGCGCCGTTCCCTTAGGAATCCAGTCTGCCGGCAGCTCTTTCGGTTCGTCCAGAAGCGGTAGCATTTTGCCGATTGGTGTTAGGAAGCAGTAATGCGGGTCGTTGAAGGTCTTGCCGAAGGCCACAGCACCGACAAGTCTGCCGTCTACATAAACAGGACTGCCGCTCATGCCCTGAGCAACACCGCCTGTCTTTTCAATCAGATCGCCGTAAAGGCGCACAAAAATATTATAACCCATAGCTTCACTGCCGTTGACGCCTAATATTTCTACATTGAAGGTTTCAATAGTATCACCGCTGATAACGGTTTTGCCTATGCCCTGCATACCTGCGCGCAGGTCACGCACCGGCATCAAAGGAACATTGGCGGCAGCTGCCGTCAGCATCTGGCAGCAAAACAATAATGCTAATAAAAATACTCTCATACTCGCTCCTAATAATAAAATATTTACCGGTCCGCTTCCGGTATTTTGTTCTATAATACTACAAAAACCGGCGGCTAAGAAGCTCGCCGGTTTTCTTTACCGTTATTCACTCACCTTAGCTACAACCTGCTGTGCCTCAATCTTATCACCGGGTTTAACCAGTACCTGGCTAACCTTACCTGCAGTTGTAGCACGTGCAGCAGCAATACTGCCGCCAGCTATAGATTTTACCTTTACCAGAATGTCACCCTGCTTAACCTGGGTGCCCTCCTGTACCAGTCCATCGGCAACTACAATACCGCTGACAGCGGCGCGCTGGTCAGTCACAGCAGCACAGCCAACGGCAGCAAGTGTAAAGATGCCTAAAGCGGCAATAGTCAAAATCACTATCAACTTTTTACCCATGTGACTCACCTCATTTCAGATATATTTCTCTAACATAAATTATACAGCCTCAGCAATATTTTGACAAGTGAACAGACTGTAAACCGCTCTTAAATAAAACATTATGAAAATCATCTGCAGTTAAAAAATTACCGGCACATAATTTTTTACGCTTTTTTTGCCTATCCTACCCGAAATCACCCTTTGGGGTAGGGTGCAAAAGCGTTTTTTTGGCTATAATATAAGCATCAAAGAATATAATTTCCACATCTGGAAAGGAGATGTTGTTATGAAAATCAAAAATTTTGCTATTGGAGCACTGGCAGCAGCAATGCTCTTCACCGGCACATCTGTTATGGAGGCAGCAGTCTATAATACCTCCGCAAGCAGACTCCCTACTAATATTGACTCCCGCTGCGGCAGAACAGAAGCCTTTCTGCTGAAAAATACCCGCTTTGATGTAAAGCATACCATGACCGAAAAATATGCTGAGGAATATGTTGCTCCCTGCTTCAGCCGCAAGGGCATCTACATCAGCGATATGGAGGCCAAAGCTATTGCCTTTGCCGCCTTGCAGATGTATGATGTGCAGCAAAGCAGCAACGGCTCCACAGTGAGCTTCAGTGCCAAGGGCGAAGCCGATTCCGGTGATGGTGATTACTGGCTGACTACTATTTATGAAAACAAAAAATATATCAATGCCTTTATCAGTACCTACGATGATCTCTGCACCGAAAACGCACACTCTGTCCCTGCCAGCAAAGGCTATGCTCAATATGGGGACAGCATGTCTGCCGAAGTTTTACAAGTCATCAATCAAAGAAGATACAACCTCTACAGCAAATTTGAAAACATGGACAGCTATTGGGCTCCCGGCGTAAGACTGGTTTTAACCGGCGACTATGTAAACTTCCGCACCGCCCCCTCCACAGGCAGCAATGTAATTGATTCGCTGATGTCCGGCGAAGAAATAGCACCGTTAGAAGGCGCATTCGAAGCCGAAGGCCGCCAATGGTGGAAGGCTATTAACGCTCAAGGCGAGGTTGGCTATGTAAGTGCAGATTTTGTACGCGTAGCCTGCTAAATAAGCTTTAAGGAAGTATCAGCAATGCTCAAAAAACTTTTAGGCTTAATATTTAGCGTCTGCCTGCTGCTAAGCTGCAGCTTGGCAGCTGCGGCGCCTGCCTCCGCGCTGTTCGGCAACGCCAGATATCTCATCTGCATCCACAAGCAAAGCTACCGCCTTGACGTCTATCAGCAGGGTGTGGAGGAAGCAGTCTGTAGCTATCCTATCGCTGTTGCCAAAAACCCCGGCGACAAGCAGTACACCGGTGACAACCGTACCCCCACCTCCTGGGGCAGCGCAGCAGCAATTCCCTCCTACTACACAGGTGCGGCAGTAGGCGTGCCTTCAGCGCAGGTTCCCTTCCGCATCGAGGAGGTTTGCCCGGCGCATTACTGGACGCACGATTTCGGTGACGGCAAGGGCGTAATCGAAGGCGCCTATGGTCCCTGGTTCCTTTCGCTGGACACCGGCTGGATAGGCATCGGCATTCACGGTACGCATGACCCCGCCTCTATCGGCACCATGGCCTCCGAAGGCTGTATCCGCCTGCGCAATGAGGATATCCAAAGCCTGAAGGAGCTTGTCTGCAGCGATGATAACGGCGGCATCGGCACCGGCGTAATCATCACCGAGGATTAAACTATAACCCGCAACAACAAAACAAGGAGCTGTCACAGCTAACGCGTGACAGCCCCTTGTTTTTTATTTTGCCTATATAACCAGCTTATTTGATGAACAATCCCAGACCGATGCTCACCAAGCGCTCGCGCCCGTCCGACGGATTGTTGACGATTTTGCCGTTGATGACCATTTCGCTGCTGCCGCCGCCATCATAATTGACAGCGCTCACTGCCCCCAGCTTCACAAAATACTGCGCCAGCTCCGCGAGCGTCATGCCTGCGGAAGCACTGCTTCTGCCGTCAATAACAAGCATTAAAAGCGTGCCGTCCTGCTTCAGGCCGATTGCAGTACGCGGTGCTCTGCCGCGTGCGATATCGGGAGCCATCTGCTCCTCCGCAGTACGCACATTCACCCTGCCGTTTTCTACCAGCAGCGGACCGCCGCTGACAACAGTTGTTGCCGCATCCGCAATGCTGCTGCCCAGGCTCTGCGTAAGCGCTACATGGTCGCCCAGGCGCAGGCCTGCCAGAGCAGCCGCATTTGTGCCATGACCGGAAATCACTACGCAGCCCGGCTCCAAAGACATATTGCCTGCTGTAGAAACAGCAACAACACGGCCATTTTTTATCTTTACCTCACGCCCATACTGATTTGTTTTGGTCGAGGTAGCGTAATAGGAATTAAACAGCACCAGGTCATTGGCAATGCGCGCACGGTTCATGCCCTTCAGCTGCAGCGCTCTGCCGTCAGGCAGTGTTACACTGCCGGTGTAGGCAATGTCGCGCACAATCTTCTGCTCGTTGCCCTGTACTACATAACCGCTGCGCGGCGTAGCATCCATAGCGACAAAATTGCCCTTATCCTTAACGTTGCCGATAACCCAGCCGTCGGTATCAAAATACGACGCATTGATGGCAGCCACAAGGCCTCTTTGTGCTGCCTGCGCAGCCAGGCTGCCGCGTCCGTTATACATGCCTGCGGCCGAGAAAGGCCTCAGCTCCAGGCGTGCCGAAGGCGCAACGCTCACCAAATAGCTTACTATAGGCCTTCCGTTCAGCTCCTCCTGCGCATAGGTATAGGTAACGCCGCCGGCCAGCTGCGTCGTAGTTTTGCTGATAGGAATGCGGTAGATATCCAGCACCAAACGGTCAGGATTCTTCAGCGAATAAAGCTTATACTGGCAATCCTTAGTTAAATCTATAACCACCTGTGCCTTTTTCTTCTTTTTGGCAGGAACAGTGATGCTTTTAATCACCGCATCCTGCTTAAAGACAGGACTTTGCGCCAGCGCCGTACCTTCCGGCAGATTAACTACAATCTGCAAGCCATTTTTTTCAGCTGTATATTTAATTGGCTCCGTACTGTCGAACACCAGACGCACACGCGCCGGACTAACGCTGCTGCGCACCGCTGTGACGGGAGCGGCACTCGCCGCGAGCGGAGCAGCGCACAGCGCAGCCAGCATAAAAACAGAACATATCAGTTTTTTGAAATTCATATTCAGGACCTCTTTAGAGAAAAACAAGTAGAAGATTGAAGAATGCATTAGTGCGTCGTAATACCCCTCTCCGTCATCGCTTCGCTCAGCACCTTCGCTATACTAAGACCCATTTTTCATGTAATGAAAAATGCTGGTCGTGTTATACTCGAAGAGTGCAAGGGGCAGGCAAGAAAGTTAGCAAAACACCAAAGCAAGTAATATATCGTGGCACAACCCTCAGTCATCGCCTTCGGCGATGCCAGCTCCCTTTCAGGGAGCATATAAAAGTTCGACTAACTTGCAAAAGTCAGCGTTTAACAAGCACTGTATATCTCCCCTGAAAGGGGAGGTGGCTGCGAGCTTTTGCGAGCAGACGGAAGGGTTG